>Ga0268360_1001037_pt1 | contig 33672 bp, 29 predicted proteins | sample BioMet11_FD_192465 | JGI IMG/M metagenome (GOLD analysis project Ga0268360, IMG submission 192465) | Sewage microbial communities from Oakland, California, United States - Biofuel 11 (Illumina Assembly) | ecosystem: Engineered > Wastewater > Sewage > Unclassified | place: USA: California... | reverse complement strand
TAGGTCTGCGTTGAAGGATAATATATTACATTGAAAAGAAATAGGTGCTTATATAGGATAGCTCCACCAGCGGGCCCGACTTATGAATCGAGAACCGGGAGGCACAAAGCGAAAAACTAACACTCGGCTAATGAAGCCCTCACGCTGAAGCCCCATCCTCCCATCGATTCAGCGACCTCGAACGAGGATCCTATGGGAGGTATATGATGAAACGAACTTTCGCCCGCGCCCTGGCAGTCGCCGCGCTCATCGCAGTCGCCGGCGCCTCGGCCTTCGCGCAGCTCACCTTCAACGGCTACTACCGCGCCGGTGTGCTCGTCGATCAGAACAAGGACAATCGGTTCTTCACCACCGCACCCGAGAACGTCATGTCGTTCACCGACAGGCTCAGGCTCAACATCTCCTACGCAGCCTCCGACGACATGTACGGCTTCAAGTCCAGGCTCGAAGGGAGTTCCAACGTCGTCGACAGCAAGAGTCTCCCGTTCACCTCGGGAATCGCGAGCGCCTTCACCACGGTCAAGTACGGCTACGGCTACGCCAAATTCCTGGACGGCATGATCAAGTTCAACGCCGGCAAGCTCGATATCGGCGACTACACCGTGGGCCAGAACACCGGCAACCTCTACCTCGGCAACGTCTACACCGACGAGCCCACGGTCCAGGCCAGCTCGCTCCTCACCGGCGCCAAGGGCAACACCACCGGCGCCATGATCCAGGCTTGGCCCATCGAGAACCTCTCGGTCGCCGCCACGGTCCGCACCGGTAACTACGGCAGCGCCGACTACAAGCCCCACCACTTCGGGCTGGACGCCTACTACATGGTGCCCGGCATCGGCAAGGCCCTGTTCGTGTCGAACCTCGGCAACTACGCCGCGACGCCTCTCGCCTACGGCGACACCGATGGCTCGGTCAAATCGACGGCCAACAAGGGCGATTCCGTCAACGCCCAGGAGAGCCTGGACAAGTCCTTCACCAGCCTCGGCTTCTCGTACACGGCCTTCCCCGGACTCGTCGCCACCGCGGCCTACCGCTACAACGGCTACGTGAAGAACGACGACGGCAAGTACTCCTACGCCAACGGCGCCATCGCCATCGCCGAGTACACCTCCGGCCCCTTCTTCGCGAGCCTCGCCGGGGACCTCGACCTCACCAACAGCCACAGCTACGTCGAGGGCGAGGCTTCCTACCTCATCATCCCCCAGGTCAAGGTCCGGGGCTACTTCGGCTGGACCGACAGTACCTTGAATTGCTTCAACAAGATCAACCTCAACGGCGGACCAGCGACCTTGGCTGGGGTCAACCAGTACAACAACTCCCTCATGGGGGTCGATGTCGTCCTCCCCGTCGGGAAGTCCGAGACCAGCGTGGGCCTCGCCTACTTCGACAAGGACGGCTTCCAGATCCCGATCATGACCAAGATCAATTTCTAATCCGTCGACTCGACCCCGGTTCCGGGCCCCGCTGGCCTCTCCTTCGGAAGAGGCCGCGGGGCCATTCTCCGCGCGGGGCGGCTAGGCGCGGGGACGCGCGCCACAGCGAGGCGCGCCCGCCTCGGCCGCAGCCCAGACCTCAGCGCTTCGTCTCGTCGGAGCGGTAGTCCCAGCCCGTGGCGTCGAGGTCCTTGAGGATCTTCACCACAGTGTCTACCAAGGCCTTCCTCATGGCTTTCCCCTTCGCCGGGCTCGCCTTGGTGGGGTCCCCCGAGGCGCCGGTGTTCGTGAGCTCGCTGAAGCGCCACTTCACGTCCACGTAGGGCGGGAGCTTGGGCACGACGCCCGCCGCCTTGGACATGTCGCAGAGCTCAGGGAAGAGCTCGAGGCAGATGGAGGTCTCGCCTTCGCCGCCGTGGCCGAGACCGTTCCAGACTTCGAAGAACCCCTTGGGCACGACGGAGCCCACCATGTTCCACCACGCGTCCAGGGACACGATGCGCATGTCGGGGTGGGCCACCTTGGCGGAGCGCGCCGCGACTTCTATTGGGGATATGTTCCCGTCGTGGCCGTTCATGACGAAGACCTTCGTGACGCCTTCCCGGTGCAGGGACTCGAAGATATCCCTGAGGAGGGCGATCTCCGTGTCGAAGGACAGGGAGACGCAGAAAGGGAACTCCTTGTAGTGCTCGCTGACGCCGTAGTTCACCGGCGGCAGGACCGCGGTCCGGGGGAGCTGGGCCGCTATGTCCAAGGCGACCAGGTACGCCGTGAGGGCGTCGGTCCCGAAAGGCAAGTGGCTGCCGTGGCTCTCTAGGGAGCCCAGGGGCAGGATGGCCTTTTCGAAGGGCGCGGCCTTGAACTCGGCCATATTCCAGTGTTGGATTTCGAGCTTGTTCTTCGCGATAGACATGATGCGTTCCTCCTTGTGTGCGAGAGCCCGCCCCGGGCTGTCGGCCCAGGGCGGGCTCCCTAGAATATCACTTCCGCGGGCATCACGGGGCCGGTACTTTCTCCGGGGCCTTCTCCGAGGCGAGGCTCAGCTTGCCATCCTCCACCTTTATGAGGGCGACGCCCTTCTGGGGGATGGGGTTGCCGGGCTGGAAGGTGATCGATCCGGTGACCCCCGGGAGGGCGCTCGTCGTCTGCAGGGCCTCGCGGATGGCCTTCGGGTCCGTGGACTTGGCCCTGGCGATGGAGTCGACGATGAGCTTCACGGTGTCGTAGCCGAGTCCGGCGAAGGCGTTCTCCGGCGCGGCTTTGTACTCCGCCTGGTAGGCGGCTATGAACTTCTTCGCGGCGTCGGAGCCGGCGGCCGCGTCCATGAGGGAGTGGGTCGTGAAGTAGATGTCGTTGGCGCCCGCCCCCGCCACTTGGACGAGGAGGGGAGTGTCGTATCCGTCGCCGCCGAAGATCGGCTGCTTGACCCCGCCGTCCCGGAACTGCTTCACGATGGTGCCCACGTCGTCCGGCCCCGAGGAGATGAAGAGGAGGTCCGGGGCCTTCTTCTGGGCCTTGAGCTTGGTGATCTGGGCGGAGTAGTCCTTGTCCCCCGTCTGGTAGAAGTCCTCGAGGACTACCTTGCCGCCCAGCTCGGTGTAGCGCTCCTTGAAGTACTTGCCGAGGAGCATCGTGTACTCCATGCCTTTGTCGATGAGGATGTAGGCCGTCTTCCCCTTGAGCTCGCCGTACGCGTACTCCGCGGCGGCGGCGGCCTGCACGTTGTCGCCGAAGCAGGCGAGGAAGAGGTAGTCCGGGACCTGGCCGGGGAGCTTCGGAGAAGTGGCGCCCGAGGTGACGAACATGATCCCGGCCTTGGCCGCGATGGGGGCGGCGGCCATCACCATGTCGGTGTCGCTGAAGCCCAGCATAGCGACGACCTTGTCCGAGTCGACGAGCTTGGCCGCGGCCTTGCCGATGGTCTCGGCGTCGGACTTCCCGTCGTAGGAGACGAGCTGGATCTTCTTGCCCAGCACTCCGCCGGCGGCGTTGATCTCCTTGGCCGCGAGCTTGGCCCCGTTCGCCGAGGGCCCGTCCAGGGACGCCTGGGCTCCGGTCAGGTTGTAGAGCACGCCGATCTTGATGGTCGAGCCGCCCCCCTTGCCGCAGGACGACAGGACCGCCGCGACCGCCAGGGCGATCAGGGGGATCATAATCTTTCTCATGGCTTCCTCCGTCTATGACTTCGCCGCGCGGCACGCGCGACGGCACGAGCGAGCGGCCCCCGTGGCCGCCGCGTTATGCGCTATTTATTCGCTCCGCCAGCGCCCATCCTCCGCCCCAGGGCCTTGCCCAGGGAGGCGAGGCCGGAGTCGCTCTCCCCCATGATGCCCGTCGGCCTATAGACGATGACGAGCACTAGCACGATCGCCATTATCACCTGGCTCGCGCCGTAGACCGGCGGGACCGCGAGGGGCCCGAGGCTGAAGCCCCCCTCCAGGTAGCGCAGGATCTCCGAGAGCACGGTGACGAAGAGCACGCCGACGACCGACCCCAGGATGGAGCCGAGGCCGCCCACCACCACCATGGTGATGACCGAGAAGGTCTGGGAGAAGTAGAAGGACTTGGGTGAGAAGGCGCAGATGAAGTGGGCCCAGAGGGCCCCCCCGATCGCGGTCAGGAAGGCGCTCATGCAGAAGGCGATGAGCCGCTGGCCCACGACGTTCGTCCCGATCGACTCCGCCGCTATCTCGTTGTCCCTGGACGCCCTCATGGAGCGCCCGAAGGAGGAGTTCTTGATCCTGAGCACCAGGTAGACGGCGACCGCCGCCCATATCCACGCGTTGACCGGGGTCGTCAGGGATTGCACCCCCGCGAAGGTCCTGGCCCCGCGGGTCATCGAATCCCAGTTGGCGAGCACCACCTGGGTGATGACGAGGAAACCCATGGTCGCCACGGACACGTAGGGCCCCGTCAAGCGCATGAGGGGTACGCCTACGAGGGCCGCTACGAGGGTCGCGACGAGGGCCCCGACTAGGGCCGCGGGCAGGAAGGGGAGCTGGACCTGGGCGAGCCACGCCGGGAGGTCCGGCAGGTTCGAGGCCTTGGCCTGGAGGGGCAGGGTGAGGATGGCCGAGGCGTAGGCGCCGATGGCCATGAATCCGACGTGGCCGAGGGAGAAGAGCCCCGTGAAGCCGTTGAAGAGGTTCAGGGCCTCGGCGAGCACGATGCTGATGGCCAGGCCGATGAATATTCGCTCGGCGTACCCGCTTCCCCCCGCGACCACCAGGGCCGCGAAGGCCAGGAGCGCGGCGCCCGCCGCGGCGTAGACGAGCTTGCCCTTCGCGGGGAATTTCATATCTTCTCCTTGTCTCTGCCGCCCATGATACCGTTCGGCCTGAACAGGAGGAGGACGATCAGAAGCGCGAATACGAAGGCGTCGCGGAACGGCGCGAGGCTAGAGGGCAGGAGCCCCTGGAGCAGCACCTCGATGATGCCGAGGATGTAGCCCCCGAGGACGGCGCCCGGTATGCTCCCGAGCCCGCCGACCACCGAGGCGACGAAGGCCTTCAGCACGGGCTGGAAGCCCATGAGGGGATCGACCTTGCCGATGCGGGCGCTCCAGAGGACGCCGACCACCCCGGCGAGGCAGGAGCCGATGAGGAAGGCCGCGGCTATGACCTTGTTCACGTCGATGCCCATGAGCCGGGCCGCGACGAGGTCCTGGGCCGTGGCCCGGAGGGAGATGCCGATCTCGGTCTTCGTGACGAAGATCGTGAGGAGCACGAGGAGGATCACCGTCGTGGCGATGGAGATGAGGCTGAGGGAGGACACCCGGACCGCGCCGAGCTCCACCACCGCGTTGAAGGCCTCGGGGGAGGGGAAGGGCCGGGACTTCGCGGTGAAGATCACGATGCCGAGGTTCTCGAGGAGGATCGTGACCGCGAAGGAGTTGAGGAGCATGGCGACGTCCCCCGCGCCGCGGATGGGCCGGTAGGCCAGGCGCTCCATGAGGAGTCCGGCGACGCCGCTGAGGGCCGCCCCGGCGGCGGCGGCGGCGATGAAGGGCAGGCCGGCCGCGTTCAGGAGGAGGACCCCATAGCTCCCCACCATTATTAGGTCGCCGTGGGCGAAGTTGATGAGCCGCAGTATGCCGAAGACCATGGCGAGGCCGATGGCCATGAGGGCGTAGAGGCTGCCCATGCTCACCGCGTTGATGAGCTGCTGGAGGAGGTACTCAAGTTGCGTCATGCGATGCTCCTCCCTCGGCGCGGCTCAGGTAGATGCGCTCCACTTCGGGATTCCCGGCGAGCTCGGCCTTCGTGCCCGAGAGGGCGACGGTCCCCGTCTCGAGGAGGACGCAGCGGTCCGAGACGGCTATGGCCGCCTTGGCGTTCTGCTCCACGAGGAGTATCGTGACGCCCCTGGAGTGCAGGCCCTCGATCACCTCGAATATCTCCTTCACCACGAGGGGGGCGAGGCCGAGGGAGGGCTCGTCGAGCATGAGGATCCGCGGCTTGGCGAGGAGGGCCCGTCCGATCGCGAGCATCTGCTGCTCGCCTCCCGATAGGGTGCCCCCCGCCTGCCTCTGGCGCTTCTCCAGGATGGGGAAGAGCGCGAAGACTTCCTCGAGGTCCGACTTGAAGGAGCGCTTATCCTTTCGCCTAACGGCTCCCATCCGCAGGTTCTCGGCGACCGAGAGGCCGCCGAAGATCCTCCTGCCCTCCGGGGCCTGGATGATGCCCATCTCGACGATCTCCCGCGGGTCCATCCCGGCGAGCTCGACGCCGTCGTAGGCGATCGAGCCCGAGCTCGGGCGGACGATCCCCGATATCGCCATCAGCGTGGTGGATTTCCCGGCGCCGTTGGGCCCGAGGAGGGACACGAGCTCGCCGTCGGACAGCTCGAGGGAGACGCCCTTGAGGGCGTGGACGTGGCCGTAGCTCACGTTCAGTCCTTCGAGCCTAAGCAAGGTCGTCCTCCTTACCGAGGTAGGATTCTATGACCCGCGGGTCGCCGCGGACCTCCTCGGGGCTTCCCTCGGAGATGAGCTGCCCGTAGCTGAGCACCTGTATCCTCTCGCAGAGCCGCATGACCACGGGCATGTTGTGCTCGATGATGACCACCGCTAGGGAGAATTCCTCCCGCACTCGGCGGATGAGCTCGAGCATCTCGTCCTTCTCCGCCTGGTTCATACCGGCGACCGGCTCGTCGAGGAGGAGGACCTTGGGCCCGAGGGCGAGCGCCCGGACGATCTCGAGCTTCCGCTGCTCGCCGTAGGCGAGGGCGGTCGCCGGCAAGCTCGCCTTGTCGTCGAGCCCGAAGATCTTGAGGGTGGCCATGGCCTCGCCGCGGATGGCCGACTCCTTCGCCCTAAACCGCGGCGTGCTGAGCGCGGTGTCGAGGAAGTTCGCGCCGCGCCCCATCTGCCCCGCCGCGGCGACGTTGTCGAGGACCGAGAGGGTCGGGAATAGCCTGATGTTCTGGAAGGTCCTGCCGATGCCGGCCCTCGCTATGCGGAAGGGCGACGATCGCGTGATGTCCCCGCCCATGAAGGCGATCCGGCCCTTATCTGGGTGGATGTGCCCCGTGAGGAGGTTGAACACCGTAGACTTGCCCGCGCCGTTCGGGCCTATGATCCCGAGGATCTCCCTCTCGCCGAGCCTCAGTCGGTAATCTTCGAGGGCCCGCAGCCCTTTGAAGCCCTTCGCAAGGCCTTCCGCCTCGAGGAGGACTGTTGCCCCCTGCGGGGATTGCTGGTTCATCGCTTCGGATTCCTTGACTTGTGGTACGGGACTTGAGTCGGCCGCTTTCGCCGTGGAGCGCCTCCACCCGCGTATCGTCCATATTACCGACGAGAGCTTTCAGGATTAAGTATCGGGTATCGCCAATAAAGATACGCGTATGTAGGAATTCCAGGCGACCGGCCCCATCGCCGCAGCCCAAGAGGGGCCCCTGCCATCGCTTGGACCTCCCCGCGGCCCGCTGTATAATCCCCGGGCATGAACATCAAGCGGCACTACCGCTGTCCAATCTGCGGGAAACGGGTGGTCCTGGGGGAGCACTTCTGCGTGGAGCGCGGGGGCGCCGGGCGCGAGGCTACCTCCGGCGGGGAGAATATCGAAATCAAATCCGAGGCGCGCCGAAACGGGGCCAAGACCTTGGCGACCGCGGTCGTAGCCTCGGCCCTCCTCATGGCCCTCCTCTGGCAGTCCATTGGGATCTACAGCCTGGCCGCCCTGCTCCTGGGCCCGATAGTGTACATCTCCAACCTGATCGGAGCGCGGCCGAGGAGGCGGAAGGATTCCGCGGAATACCTCGAGCTCCTCCTCCTCGTCGGAAGGGACCGAGATACCGCCGAAAGGCTGATCCGGGCCGAGCGCAAGCGGGGCGGCGCCAAGTCCAGGGAGGAGTGCGTGCGGGCGGCCAAGGAGAGGCTCGAGCGGGATCTCTCGAGGTAGGCGCTGCCCGGCTCGCCCGCCGGCCAGGATCGCCCGCCCCCTCAGCGCTCCGCTAGGATCTCGACGATCGCCTTCCGTATCCCCGCGGGGTCCAGGCCGAAGAACGCCTTGTTGTCCGGGGCGGTCCAATTCTTGGTGTAGCTGCCCTCGGGCACCCCGAGCCTCCGGAGCTTCGCCCCGAGGCCGCGCTCGGCTATGCCTTCCGCCACGAGGCTGCCCACGCCGCCGTGGGTGGAGTGCTGCTCCACCGTGAGGGCTCGGCCCGTCTTCCGAATCGAGTCGGCGATCGGCCCGAAGTCCAGGGGGCGGACGCTCGAGACGCAGAAGACGTCCATGGCGGCCGCGCCGCCCAAATCCCGGGCCGCGGCCAGGACATCGTGGGCGGCGGTGCCCAGGGCAACGACCGTCAGGTCCGCTCCCTGGGCGAACTGCACCGGGGTCCCCGGGACGAAGCGGTATCCTCCCCCGGTTATCACTGGGAAGTTCCCCGTGTTGAGGCTGATGTAGACCGGCCCGAAGCGCTTCGTCAGGGCATACTCGGTGACCTGGGCGCACTCCGCGGGGTCGCAGGGAGCGTATATCTCGAAGTTGGGGAAACCGCGGACGACGCTCACGTCGTTCGGCTCGTGGTGGGTGCAGCCGTCGGTCCCGTAGCTGAACCCCGCGTGGAGGCCGTTGACCTTCACGTTGCTGTTCGTGTAGGAGACGTCGACCTTCATCTGCTCGTTGGACCTCGAGATGAGGAACGCCGTCGCGTTGCCCGTGACCGTCACGAAGCCTCCGTTCGCTAGGCCCGCGGCGATCCCCAGGAGGTTCTGCTCCGCGATGCCTACGTTTATCACCCGATCCGGGAACGCCTCGCGGAATGGCTTGATCTTGCTCGTGCTGACCGAATCGCTCACGAGGTAGACCATGTCGAGGCCCGCCTTCACGAGCTTGATGTAGGTATCGACCTGAGTCTCCCTGAGACAGGCGCTCATAGTTCCAACTCCTTCAGCGCGCGTTCGCCCTCCTCGGGCGTCGGCACCCTGTGATGCCACTCTGGCACGCCCTCCATGAACGAGACGCCCTTGCCCTTCGTGGTCCTCGCGATGATAGCGTGGGGTTTCTTCCCTCCGTAGTCGAGGGCCGAGAGGATCCCGAGGAGTTCCGGCACCGAGTGGCCGTCCACCTTGTGGACGTCGAATCCGAAGGAGCGGAACTTCTCATCCAGGGGCTCGATCCTCATCGTCCTGTCGACCCGGTCCGACAGCTGGAGGCCGTTGTTGTCCACGATGACCGTGAGGTTCCCGAGCTCGAAGTGGGCGGCCGACATGGCCGCCTCCCAGTTCGATCCCTCCTGGAGCTCCCCGTCTCCGGTGAGGACGAAGGCCCGGTAGCCCCGCTTCCTCAGCCTCGCGGAGAGCGCGACGCCCACCGCGTTGGAGAACCCGTGGCCGAGGGCCCCGGTGTTCATCTCGACGCCGGGGACGTGGCGCGTCGGGTGGATCGTGAGGGGGCAGTCGTGCCGGAGGTAGGTGCCCAGGACCTCGCGGGGGAAGAACCCCTTGGCCGCGAGGCTGCAGTAGAGTCCCTCGGACCCGTGCCCCTTGCTGAGGATGAAGCGGTCTCGGTCCACCAAGTCCGGGTGCGCCGGATCGAGATTCAGAACGCCGAAGTAGAGGGTGGCGAGGATGTCCACCTCGGAGAGCGAGGTGCCCACGTGGCCACCCTTGGCGCCCGTGACGGTGCGTATGACCATCCGCTTTATTTCTTTTGCTTTCGCTTCTATTTCGGCAGCAGTCATTGTCGCCCCTTTATTGCTTTTCAACGGTAATATAGATGATATATAGGAGCAATACAAGAGTAAAAACAAAAAATCGAAAACAAAAGAAAGTCAAACGAAAAAAAACGTTTGACAACCTGTGGCGCCCGTGTTAGAACGAATTCACATTCGCAAATGCGCGAATAGGAGGAATGAGAATGCTGAAGAAAGCCTTTATCGTCGCTCTTTCTCTCGCTCTCATCGTCGGCAGCGTCTTCGCTGCGGACCAGAAGCTCATCGTCATCATCACCCCGTCCCACGACAACCCCTTCTTCAAGACCGAGGCGGTCGCCGCCGACGCCGCCGCCAAGAAGCTCGGGTACAAGACCCTCGTCCTCTCCCACGACGACGACGCCAATAAGCAGGATCAGGAGTTCGATACCGCGATCGCCAGCAAGGCCGCCGCGATCATCCTCGACAACGCGGGGGCCGACGCCACCATCGCGGCCGTCCAGAAGGCCAAGGACGCGGGCATCCCCTCCTTCCTCATCGACCGCGAGATCAACAAGACCGGCGTGGCCGTGAGCCAGATCGTATCCAACAACTACCAGGGAGCCACCCTCGGCGGTCAGCGGTTCGTCGAGCTGATGAAGGAGAGCGGCAAGTACGTCGAGCTCGTGGGCAAGGAGTCCGACACCAACGCCGGCATCCGCTCCAAGGGTTACCACGAGATCATCGACCAGTACTCCAAGCTGGAGATGGTGGAGCGGCAGAGCGCCAACTGGTCCCAGCCGGAGGCCTACACCAAGATGGAGTCGATCATCCAGGCCCACCCGGACATCAAGGGCGTCATCTGCGGGAACGACACCATGGCCATGGGCGCCATAGCCGCCCTCAAAGCCGCGGGCAAGGGCAAGGTCATAGTCGTCGGCTTCGACGGATCCAACGACGTCCGCGATTCGATCCTCGCCGGCGACATCAAGGCTACGGTCCTCCAGACCTGCGCCTACAACGCCGAACTCGCCGTCGCCCAGGCCGACAAGTTCATCAAGAACGGGTCCACGGGCAAGCCCGAGAAGCAGCTCACCGACTGCGTGCTCATCAGCCCCAAGAACGCGAAGAAGCTCAACAACTTCGTGCTCTCCAAGTAAGGCGGCATTTTCCCGAATCTATCCCTTCCGGCCGCCGGGCTCCCCGTCCGGGGCCGGAAGGGTTTCGTGTGGAGCGATCAATGGCAATGCACAAGGCGGCGCGAGGCTTGGCCCTCGGCCTTTCTGTCCCTCTCGCGGTCCTCTTCCTCGGATCGTGCACCATCGTCAAGAACGACGTCTCCGGCGGCTCCGGGAACTCCGCGAAGTCCTCGACGAACGCCGACGGCTCCCTCGACGCCAAGACCTTCGTGGCGCAGAACTGGAGCGGCAAGATAGTCCCCGACCTCGAGGCCCACGCGGCGAAGGTCGAGGACGTGGTCCAGGCCCTGGCCAAGGACGCCGCATCGGCCGAGAAGAAGTACGGCCGCAGGGGCGACGAGACGGCGCCCTTCAACTTCGTCGTCGTGGGCAGCGCGAGGATCAAATCGATCGACACCGAGTCCGCCGCTGGAACCGCCGAGCTCGACGTGCCCGACGTCTCTGGGGATGGTGAGGTGCGCCTGCAGATCGGCCCGGTGATCAAGGGCAGCTCCCTCCGGGACTCCCTCTCCTTCATCAAGTTCGGCGACTTCGTCAATCAGCTGGACTACGCCAACATCTCCCGGGAGATCAATTTCTACGCCCGCGACAACGTCCTCGCCGACCTCAGGAGCGGCGATGCCGCCGGGAAGGTCGTCTCCTTCGTCGGCGCCTTCACCGAGGACTCCGAGGGCTCCGTGCTCGTGACCCCCGTCCAGGTCAAGGTGGAAAAGTGAGCGCGGGAAACGAGATGGCCGAGCGGGATGACTCGCCCGCGGTCGTGATGCGGGCCGAGGGCATCTGCAAGCTGTACCCCGGGACGACGGCCCTCGCGGACGTCGACTTCAACGTGTACCGAGGGAAGGTCAACGTCCTCGTAGGCGAGAACGGCGCCGGGAAGTCGACCCTCATGAAGATCCTAGCCGGGGTCGAACAGCCCTCCTCGGGGAGGATCCTCCTCGAGGGCAAGGAGATCCGGTACGCTTCGCCCCGAGACGCCCTGGCCCTCGGGATCGGCATAGTCTACCAGGAGCTGAACCTCTTCCCGAACATGAGCGTCGCGGAGAACATCTTCGCGAACCGCGAGAAGCTCAAGCGGCCGGGATGGATAGACCATGCCCTCGAGCGCGAGAAGTCGGCGGAGCTCATGGCCCGGCTCCAGCAGGCCATCGACCCGGACACCCTGGTGCGCGACCTCAAGGTGGGCCAGCAGCAGATCGTGGAGATTGCGAAGTCCTTGGCGGAAGATGCGTCCATCCTCATCATGGACGAGCCGACCTCGGCCCTGAGCCAGGCCGAGGTCGAGGTCCTCTTCAAAATCATCGAGGAGCTGAAGTCGAACGGCGTCTCCATCGTATACATCTCCCACCGCATGGAGGAGCTCATAAGGATCGGAGACTACATCACGGTCCTCCGGGATGGGCGGCTCATCGAAGAGCGGCCCATGGGAGGCGTCGACCTCCCGTGGATCATCAGGAGGATGATCGGCGACGACGCGGGGAAGTCCTACCGCGACAAGCCCCACGACATCGGCGGAGTCGTCCTCCGCGTGGAAGGTCTCAAGCTCGACTCGGAGTACGGCAAGCGCATCCTCGACGGGGTGTCGTTCTCTCTAAGGCGCGGGGAGGTGCTGGGCCTCTATGGCCTCATGGGCGCGGGGCGCACTGAGACCCTCGAGACCATCATGGGGCTCCACCCCGAAGCCTCCGGCGAGATAGTCCTCGACGGGAAGTCCTTCGGAGGGACGGGCATCCCCGAGCGGATCAGGCGCGGCGTGTCCCTCGTCCCCGAGGACAGGCAGCGCCAGGGCCTCGTCCAGACCATGTCTATCGCGGGCAACATGACCCTGGCCGGCCTGTGGCGGATCGTCAGGAGAAAGATCCACCTGGGGAAGAGGGAGGAGGAGACCCGGGTCCGCGACATGATCGATAAGATGTCCATCAAGATCGCGCGCATCGAGAACCTCATCACCTCCTTGTCCGGAGGCAACCAGCAGAAAGTCCTCATCGGCAAGAGCCTGATAACCCTCCCCAAAGTGCTCATGCTGGACGAGCCGATGCGGGGCATCGACGTAGGGGCCAAGGGGGAGATCTTCGATATAGTCAACACCCTCGCCAGCGAGGGGATCGGCATCATATTCGTGTCCTCCGAGCTGAAGGAGGTGAGGGCGATCAGCGACCGCGTGATCGTCATGTCGCGCGGTCGGATCTCCGGCGAGTTCTCGCGGGAGGAAGCGACCGAGGAGGCCCTAGTGGGCGCCATGGCACCGTCGAAGCCCGCCGGGAGCGGCGGGCGACAATAGGGAGAGTAGGAACTGCAATGAAGACTAACGCCAGCGGAAAGAGATCCTTGGGCTACTTCCTCATGAAGGGGAGGACAATGATCGCCCTCCTCATCCTCGTGGTCGTGTTCACACTGATGCTCGCCAACAAGGGGATCAACTTCCTGAATCCCGTCAACCTGGCGACGGTCGCCAAGCACGTCGCGATAGTCGGCATCATGGCGATCGGCATGACTTTCGTCATCATCACGGGGGGCATCGACCTCTCCGTGGGTTCGGTGGTGGGCCTCGCGGGCATGGTGGCCGGCGCCTTCATCCGAGTGGGCCTGCCCCTCAACTTGTTCGGCGTGACGGTGTATTTCCACGTGGGCGCGATAGTCGCCATCTGCTGCGTCCTGGGCGTCGCGATCGGGGCGCTCAACGGGTGGCTCATCACGAAGCTGAACGTCGCTCCCTTCATCGCGACCCTCGGCATGATGTACATCGCCCGAGGCTTCGCGAACATCATGTCCAACGGCGCGACCTACCCCGACCTCCAGGGCAAACCCGAGCTCGGCAACACGGGGTTCCCGATCCTGGGGGCCGGCACCTTCTTGTACATACCCTTGTCGGTGTGGATCATGATCGCGATGGTGGCGATCATGTCCTACGTCGCCATGAAGACTCCCATCGGGCGCCACGTCTACGCCATCGGCGGGAACTCCCGGGCCGCCAAGCTCTCAGGCATCCGTGTGGAGCGCACGACCATCTTGGTCTACATGTTTTCAGGCTTCTGCGCGGCCATCGTCGGGTTGATCGTCTCGAGCCAACTAGTCGCCGCCCACCCGGCCACCGGCGAGAGCTACGAGATGAACGCCATCGCCGCGGCGGTGCTCGGCGGAACCTCCATGTCCGGAGGCATCGGCTCGGCCGGCGGAACGATCGTCGGCGCCTTCGTCATAGGCGTGCTCTCCGACGGACTCGTCATGATGGGCGTGTCCGAGTTCTGGCAGAACGTGTTCAAGGGCCTCGTCATAATACTCGCGGTGGTCTTCGACCAGGCGAACCAGAAGATGAACACGAAGCTCTCGGTGACCGAGGAGAAAAGGCCGGCCAGGCTCTAGGGCGCGGCTCGTTGCGCTCGCCCGCGGGCGGGCCTTCGATTGCAGCGCCTCCCTCGGGAGGCTATCATCGGGCATCGGTCCGAGAGATCGCGGGAGCCGCCCACGGCGTCCCCCGCGCGGGGGCGATAGGAGGATACCGGCGGGCGCCTGCCGGTTGACGCGATGGCTAAGAAGGATATAGGCAAGGATCTCCTCGCGAAGGAGAGAAGGAACAAGATTCTCGAGCTCATGCAGGAGGACGGCAGCGCGCGGGTGAAGCAGCTATCGTCCCTCTTCAAGGTTTCCGAGCCGACGATCCGGCAGGACCTGGAGAAGCTCGAGCTCGACGGCTTCGTGACCCGGGAGCACGGGGGCGCGTTCCTGAACACGGTCTCCCAGCAGGTGAGCAACCTCACGCTCCAACACCAGGAGAACCTGGACAAGAAGGCCCTCATCGCGAGGCGGGCCGCCGAGTTCGTGGCGCCCGGCGACAGGATCATCCTCGACTCGGGCTCCACCATGACCGAGCTCGCCAAATGCCTCGCGAACGTCGAGGACCTCACGGTTATCACCAACGCCCTCAACATCGCCCTGGTGATGGGGGCGAACCCCACCTGCGAGCTCCTGGTCACCGGCGGGGAATTCAAGGCCCCGACCCTCTCCCTCACGGGCGACAGGGCGGCCCTGTTCTTCTCGAACGTCTACGTGGACAAGCTCTTCCTCGCCACGGGGGGCGTGTCGCCGGCTTTCGAACTGACCTACCCGGGGTTCAGCGACATCGTGGTGAAGAAGGCCATGATCAACGTGGCGAGGGAGACCTACCTCCTCGCGGACTCGAGCAAATTCGGCAAGGTTTCGTTCGCCTCCCTCGGCTCCATGGAGTGCGTGCAGTACCTCATCACCGATTCGGGCATCTCCTCGTCGATCGCCGAGAGGATCGCCGGGCTGGGAGTCAAGGTAATCATCGCGTGATCGCTTCTCGATCGGAGGACTGATGGATTCGACCAGGGCCGGCGACGGCTACATCGTCGCGGTAGACCAGAGCACGCAGGCCACGAAGGCCTTGCTCTTCGACGCGCGCGGCGCGCCCAAGCATCGGGTGACGCGCCCCCACGCCCAGATCTACCCCGGTGCCGGCCTCGTCGAGCACGATCCCCTCGAGATCCTCGCCAACGTGGAGTCGGCGATCTCCGAGCTGGTCGAGAGGGGCGGGGCGCCCGCCTCGTCGATCGCGGCCCTGTCGATCACGAACCAGAGAGAGACGGTGATGGCCTGGGACTCCGAGACCGGCGAGCCGGTCTGCAACGCCCTGGTCTGGCAGGACTCGCGGGGCGCGGCCCTCTGCGAGCGCCTGGTGGCCGAGGGCCTCGGGCCCAAGGTGAAGGCCAGCACTGGCCTGAAGCTCGACCCGTACTTCTCGGCGAGCAAGCTGGCCTGGATCGTCCGCGAGTCCGAGGCCGCGTCCTCGGCGCTCGCGGCTGGAAGGCTCATGGCCGGCACTGTGGACTCCTGGCTCGTGTGGAACCTCACCGGCCGCGAGGTGTTCGCCACGGACTACTCCAACGCGAGCCGCACCATGCTCTTCGACGTCCACAGGCTGCGGTGGGACGGGGAACTCCTCCGGGCCTTCGGCCTCGAGGGAGTGAGGCTCCCCGAAGTCCGCTGCTCCGACGCGGATTTCGGCGTCGCGCGGCTCCCGGGGCCCGGGATCTCCCTGCCGATAGCCGGGGTCATGGGGGATTCCCACGCCGCCCTCTTCGGTCACTGCGGGTGGAAGGCCGGCGACGCCAAGGCCACGTACGGCACCGGGACCTCCCTCATGTCGAACATCGGCGACGCGCCCGTCGATCCCGGCGAGGGCGTAGTCCTCTCCCTGGCCTGGGGGCGCGGAGGGAAGGCCGAGTACGTCCTGGAGGGCAACATCCACTCCTCGGCCTACACGATGCGCTGGCTCAAGGACAACCTCGGCATGTTCTCCGACTACGCCGAGGCCGAGAGCCTCGCGGTCCAAGCGGGGGGCAACGGCGGCGTCTACCTCGTCCCCGCCTTCTCGGGCCTCGGGGCGCCGCACTGGGTCCACGGGATCGGCGGGATCATCACCGGGCTCTCCCACGGGAGCGACAGGCGACACGTGGTCCGGGCGGGCCTCGAGGCAATAGCCTTCCAGGTTCGGGACCTCGTCGCGGAGATGAACTCGCGCTCGCGCGCGCCCCTGGCCCAGCTCCACGTGGACGGCGGCGCGACGCGCAACGCCTTCCTAATGCAGTTCCAGGCCGACGTCCTCGGCATCCCGGTGGCCGTGTCGGCCATCGAGGAGCTGTCGGCCCTGGGCGCGGCCTACATGGGAGGCCTGGCCCGGGGATTCTGGTCGAGCCCCGGCGAGGTCGCCTCGCTCCAGCCCGAGGCCAGGAAGTACCTCCCCGCCATGGCCGAGCCGGAGCGCGATAGGTTGGTGGCCGGATGGAAGTCGGCGGTCGATCAGGCCGTATCGCGAAAGATATGAACGCATGCGCGTAAGGAGCGGATCATGAAGGACAAGTCCACTAGGACGGTCGGCGCCCCCCTCTGCTTCGGGGTGATAGTCAGCTCGAGGCTCTTTTTCAACCCGGCCCACGCTGTCGGGGCCCGCGCGGAAGTATTGGCGGCCATGCAGAAGGCCGGATGCAGGGCGGTCATCGGGGCTCCAGAGCTCACGAACGACGGCGCCGTGGCCTGCCTCGCCGACGCCCAGAAGTACGCCGCCCTCTTCAAGGCCCACCGCGACGAGATAGACGGCATAATCGTAGTCCTCGCCAACTTCGGCGACGAGATCGGGGTCGTGGAGACGATCAGGCTGGCGGGCCTCGGCGTGCCCGTCCTGGTGCAGGCCTGCCCCGACGAGCTCGATAAGCTCGACGTCAAGGGGCGCCGCGACTCCTTCTGCGGCAAGATCTCGGTCTGCAACAACCTCCGGCAATACGGAATCGCCTGGACGGACACGAGCGAACACGTCGAGGGGCTCTCCTCTCCCGCCTTCGCCGGGGACCTCGAAGCCTTCGGGCGGGTGTGCAGGGTCGTCCGCGGGCTCAGGAGCGCCCGCATAGCCGCCATCGGAACGAGGCCCCAGGCCTTCCAGACCGTCCGCTACAGCGAGAAGCTCCTGCAGAAGTCAGGCGTCACCGTGGTGCCCGTGGACCTCTCGGAGATCCTCGGCGACGCCCTCCGGCTCCCCGACGGAGATCCCGCCGTGGCGGCCCAGCTCGCGAAGATGGCTTCTTACGGGACCATCCCCGCCTCGATTCCCGCGGACAAAAGATTGAAGCAGGCCAAGTTCTCGGCGGCCGTGGAGCGATGGATGGACGAAAACGAGTGCGACGCCTCGGCCATCCAGTGCTGGAATTCGATCGAGCACAACTACGGGTGCGCCAGCTGCGTCACGAGCTCAATGATGGGGGAGGAGATGAGACCCTCAGCCTGCGAGGTCGACGTGACCGGGGCCCTGTCGATGTACGCCCTGGACCTCGCCTCGGGGAACCCCGCGGCCCTCCTCGACTGGAACAACAACTACGCGGACCGACCCGACCTCGTCGTGGGGACCCACTGCTCGAACTACCCCAAGAGCTTCGTTGGGGCGCCGGTGGAGATATCCAACCTCGATCTCCTCGGCGAGACCTTCGGCGCCGCGAGCTGCTTCGGCGCCGTCAAAGGGCGCGTCGCCCCCGGCGCCTTCACCTTCTTCCGGGTCTCCACCGACGACGCCGCCGGGGCCGTCAAGAGCTACGCCGGCGAGGGGGAGTTCACCTCCGACCCCTTCCCGATGAACGGCGGGATAGCCGTGTGCCACATCGCGGGCGCGCGCGAGCTGATGCGCTACGTGACCCGCGGCGGCTTCGAGCACCACGTCGCCATGGTGCGCGGCTCCTGGGCTCCCGTGCTCGAGGAGGCCGCGACCCGCTACCTCGGCTGGGGCTTCCATCGCCACGGTTGACGCGATATCGAGGGCATAACGCCCCGCTAGGCCTGCGCCCTAGCGTCTTCCCCTTCGGCTAAAGCGCGCTCTCAGCGCGCAAAGGAGTCCGCCATGCTCAAAGGAATACCCGACGTCATTTCCCCGGAGCTGCTCAAGATCCTCCACGAGATGGGCCACGGCGACGACCTTGTGATCGGCGACGCGAACTTCCCGGCCGCGAGCAACGCCCGGAACCTGGTGCGCTGCGATGGCCACCGAGTCCCCGAGCTCCTCGACGCCATCCTCTCCCTCTTCCCCCTGGACGACTTCGTGCCCCACCCCGTGGCGGTCATGCGGGTGGTGGGCAGCGACGAGATCCCGGAGGTCCAGAGGGAGATCGCCGCCGCGGTGGCCAAGCACGAACCCAAGGGCGAGGCGCTGATCGAGCGCGTCGATCGCTTCGACTTCTACGAGCGCGCCCGGAAGGCCTACGCCATCGTCTCGACGACCGAGCGGAAGCTCTACGGCTGCATGATCATCAAGAAAGGCGTCATCAGGTAACTCGCGGAAGCCGCGGCCAGGCTCCCCACGCCGGGGGAGGGAGGCAAAGAGGCCACCGGCGATTCGGCGCGGCCGCCCACGCCGAATCGCCGGGAGGACCTCACTTCCCGAAGCGCGCGTCCCAGTCCCAGTCGAACTTGATCGTGAACTCGCTGTCGGGATCGGTCTCGTAGCGGCGGAACTCGGTGGAGTAGGTCTTCACCCGGATCTCGCCCTTCCCGAGGTCGAACTCCATGAGGCGCATCCAGCCGTCGCCGCAGCGCATGGTCTTGTCGTCGAAGCCGTAGGTCTTCCAGGACTCGGTCCTGCCCTGGTAGTCCGACAGGAGCTGGTAGACCTTGAAGCCCGCCGCGTCGGCGTCGGTCCTGGCGCCCTCGCCGTAGGGACCGTCCCACTCGTGGCCGCAGAGGACGAGGAGGACCTGCTTGTTCCTCGACACGAGCTTGTCCCACAGCTGCTGGGGCGTGTTGCGGTCGAAGCCTTTGCGGTACGAGTCCGCGACGAGGTGATCGACCCCCGGCGAGGCCGGATCGTAGCTGTGGGCCAGGTACTCGTGGGTGGCGAGGATCGTCGGCGTGAGCGGGTGGGCGTCGAGGACCTTCTGTGCCCAAGCGAGGGCGGCGTCGGAAGGCTCGAGCTCGAGCCCGAGGAAGAGAAAAGTCGCGCCCCCGGCCCCGAAGGTCGACCAAGAGTCCGCCCCGCCGTTGAAGGACCCGCCGTACCAGGACCGGCCCTTGAAGTGCTTGCTCTCCGGGCCGAAGTACTTCGAGTAGTTAGCGACCCCGTCGACCCGGGTCGCCTTGTCGGACTGGTCGACCCAGGCTTTGTCGTAGTCGTGGTTGCCGGGGATCACGCCCCAGGGCAGGGCGCCGTCGAGCCGCGACATGGCCGCGTCGGCGATCGCCCACTCGCTCATCTGCGCGCCCTGGTTCTGCACGAGGTCCCCGAGCTGGACCGCGAAAGCGATAGGCCCGCCGGCGGAGACGGCGTTCTTCGCGACGAAGGCCGTCTGGCGGTGGAAGATGTCCGCCTGATCGAAGTAGAAGGGCGGATCCGACGAACGCTGGTAGCGGTAGTCGCAGTAGTTCTGGGTGTCGGGGATGACCGCCAGGGTGAAGGACTGGGCCGCCGCCGCGAAGCCCAGGACGAGGGACATCGCCGCGGCGAAGGACGCGCAAACGACTCTCTTCATGGAAGGTATCCTCCTGAACGAGGATCCTGCCCCGCCGCCGCTTCCTGCCCGTTCGGTTTCCGTTAGGAATTCGCTAGAACCGCCGCGATGCGCGAAATAACCGCCCTCGGCGGGGCCGGGCGCCGCGTTAGGGAATATGGGCGTCTCCCCGCCGCGCCGCGACCTTCGGCGAGGAAGCCCGCAGGCGGACCCGCGCGTCGGGGCCGGGCTCTCCGCTCCAATCCCGGGCCGCCTCCACCTTCGGCCCGGGATTTTCGCTTCGATCCCTGACGCGGGATCGCGCCTCGCCGCCGGAGACCTAGGCTCGATTATTCCAAGGCCATCGTCAACCTTACGCTTCGGAGTCGCTGAGCTTCGGATCTGAAGGGGTGGCCTCGACCTTACTCCAGGCCGATGCGCTGTGCGCATTAATCGTCTCACCTGAAAGGAGATAGCGACGAGCTATTCGGTCCATCCGAACCTCGTCGGGCTGTGGAAAAAGCAGTTGCTTGAATCCGCGGGCATGATCTTTGAGAAAGAAGGGAAGGACAAGGAAGCCGAAGCCACAGAGCGTCGACAAGATGAGCTGTATAAGCAGATCGGCCAGCTCCAGGTCGAGAACGAGTTTTTAAAAAAAACGCACAAAAAACTGTTCGGGATCGAGCCGAAGTTGTAGATCCTGATCATCCGGCTTTGTCGATTGCCAAGCAATGCGAGCTGTTGGGCATTAGCCGAAGCGCCTATTACTATGATCCTGGCGAGTATGGCGGCGATCAAGACGATCGTGAGCTCACAGTACTCCTGGCTATCATGGACGAGCTACGGGAGCATCCGTTCTACGGCTATCGCAAGATCGCGCTCGCGGTCGCGTCCCTCGGGGTTACCCGCAAGCTGGTCCGGCGGATCATGAAAAAGGCGGGCCTACGGCCGATCTACCCGGGCAAGCGACTGTCGCAGCCCGATCGGAATCATCAGAAGTATCCGTACTTGCTCAAGGGCAAGACCGTGTGGCTGCCGAATCAGGTCTGGGCGTCGGACATCACGTATATCCGGCTCTCGGGAGGGTACGTCTATCTGGTGACGATCCTCGATGTCTACTCGCGCAAGGTGCTCGCGTGGAGGCTTTCGAATACGCCCGGCTCCGAGTTCTGTGTGCGGGCGCTCGAGGATGCCATTGACCGCTATGGGGTGCCGGCGATCATGAACACGGACCAGGGATGCCAGTATACATCCCTGGCTTTCACCAGCGTGCTCATCGAGCACGGATCGAGATCAGTATGGATAGCGTGAACCGTGCGCTGGATAACATCTACGTTGAACGCTTCTGGAGATCGCTTAAGTACGAGGACATCTATCTCCGGGACTATCGGACGATGACGGAGCTGCGGGAGGGGCTGACACGGTACTTCACGTTCTACAACAGCGAACGGTTCCACGAATCGCTCGAGTACGAGACACCAGATTATATGTACGGGGGATGTTTTAGAACCAGCACAGAAGGAAAGGCAGCATAGAAGTTAGGCGATTCCACAGATGATTCTTGTGTTTCTTGTCTTGACACATGGGCTCAGTATAACTGTCGTTCCCCCTGGTTTCTTGCCGGGACTCCAGAGTGGAGCCATTCGTATACGACTAATCGAGCTTCTTCTGGGTCGCGTTGGCGCGTACTTCTCGCAGTTAAGCACTTGTGCGTTTGGGGGTCGACAAGTTGTGCGTAATAAATGCCATTTCGCTTGTGTAAATAAAACGGCGCACGTCCCTACTCTCTCCCTGGAATGGCTTTTTTCTCATAGCCATTCTCATAGTGAGTTAGCAGGACAAGCGCCAGTTTTCTGGTAGCCCGTCTAAAACCTTATCTAACAAACACTTAAATCAAGGCGCAGGTGCGAGTCGAACGCACTCATGAAGGTTTTGCAGACCTCTCCCTTCCCGCTTGGGTACTGCGCCATAACTCGACGGGAGGCTACTGCTCCCTTACGAGAAACAGAATATAGCCAAAAAGCGATGTGTCTGACAAGCCCTGCCATTGCTCCGGGCGCCGGGGACGCAGGGGAGGGCTGGGCGGCTCGGGGCTTGACTCTGCCCGCGCCTTGGCCTATTCAGGAATCGACGCGTGGGTAGGGAATCCGCGGGCCCGCCGCATCCGGGCGAAAGGACTATCGTGGCTAAGAACGTGACTATCGGCATACTTACGAGCGGGGGGGACTGCCCCGGCCTGAACGCGGCGATCCGCGGCGTAGTCAGGGCGGCTTATTCGATCGGCTCCGCCAAGGTGATCGGGGTCGCCGACGGCTACCGCGGCCTCATCGAGGGGCGGGCCCGGGAGATAGCGCCGGACGAAGCTTCGGGCCTCCTCACCATGGGCGGCACGGTCCTCGGTTCTTCCCGGGAGAAGCCCTTCGACCTCAGGGACGACGAGGGCAAGACGGATTCCGAGGTGGGCTTCGACAAGGTCGAGCTCATCAAGGATCACTATCGCGACCTCGGCCTGGACTGCCTCGTGACCCTCGGGGGCAACGGCACCAACACCACGGCGGCTCGGCTCCAGGAGGAGGGGCTCGACGTCATCGGCTTGCCAAAGACCATCGACAACGACATATGGGGCACCGACGTCTCCTTCGGCTTCCACTCCGCGGTGGACATCGCCACCGAGGCCATCGACCGGCTCCACTCCACGGCCCTCTCCCACAACCGCGTCATGGTCATCGAGCTCATGGGCCACAAGGCCGGCTGGCTCTCCCTGTACGCGGGCATCGCCGGCGGCGGGGACGTGGTGCTCATCCCCGAGATCCCCTACGAGATCGACGCCATCGCAGCCCACCTGAAGCGCCGGGCCGCCACGGGCAAGCGCTTCTCCATCGTGGTGGTCGCCGAGGGGGCCATGAGCCGGGAGGAGGCCAAGCTCGACAAGAAGGCCCGCAAGGCCGCCAGGGCGGCCATGAAGCAGGCGTCCATCGGGTACCGGGTGGCCGAGGAGATCGCCGCTGCCACGGGCATGGAGACCAGGGTCACGGTCCTGGGCTACCTCCAGCGGGGGGGCGTGCCCTCGCCCTACGACCGGGTCCTCTCCACGGCCTTCGGTTCGGCCGCCGCGGAGCTGGTCTTCTCCGGGCGCTTCGGCCGGATGGTGGCCATGCGGGAGGGGGCTATGTCCTCGGTGAAGCTCGATAAGGTCGCGGGCAAGACCAGGCGCGTGCCCGAGGACCACGAGTACGTCTGCGTGGCGAGGCGCATGGGCACCTGCCTCGGGGACGAGTGAGGCCCCCGCCCCGATGAACGGGGGCCCGATTCGGGCGGCGCGGGGAGATGGCGTCGGCGTAGAATGAAAGAGCCCGCCTGGGATTCCCAGGCGGGCTCTTTAGTCTATCGAATCGCAGTCCGCGCGCTCACTTGGCCTTGTTGCCTGCCGCGGGGGCGGGCTTGGCGAGGGCTGCGGCGACCTCCGCGGCCTTCCGCTTGGTGGCCTTCTTCTGGGCGAGGGTTTCCCAGCCGTCGACGAAGGCCGAGGCGATGAACACCGACGAGTAGGTTCCGCTCACGAGTCCCACGATGAGGGCTATGGACATGTCGTGGATATCCCCCTTCGTGAACACCGCGAGGGAGATGGCCGCGATGAGGACCGTAGCCACCGTGATGAAGGTTCGCGACAGGGTCTCGGTGACGCCCCGGTTCATGTTGTCGCGGAAGGGGGCGCCCGGGTTGAACTTGATCTTCTCGCGGATTCGGTCGTAGATGACGATCGTGTCGTTGATCGAATAGCCGACTATCGTGAGGATGGCCGCGATCGTCGAGGTGTTGAACTCCATGCGGGTGAAGACGATGAAGGCCACCATGACGAGGGCGTCGTGGATCACCGAGAGCACGGCGCCGATGGCGAAGTTCGGCTTGAACCGCAGGGCGCAGTAGATGAGGATGCCCACGAAGGCCGCGAGCACGGCGATGAGGGCCTGCGTGGCGAGGCTCCTCGAGAACTGGGCGCCGACGAAGTCGGACTGCTTCACGAGGACGTTGTCGGGCCCGAAGGTCTTGGCGAGCTCCTCGGTGAGTTTGGGCACGATGGTCTTGGAGAACTCGGGATCGGTGCCCGGGTCCTGGAGCCTGATCATGTACTCGGTGGAGCCTTCCTCTCCGACGTGCTGTATGGAGACGTTGCCGAAGGACTTGAGGGCGTCGCGGACGGCGGTGGCGTCGGCCTTGATCGCTGAGGCGCCGGAGGCCGCGTAGTGGAGCACCGCGGGCTTGTCCCCGAGGGCCGAGTCGGTCTGGGAAGTCCCGAGGAGGAACTTCGAGTCCGTCGAGCCCGGGGCGATCAGCTGGGCGCTCACTCCCGGCACCTTGTTGAAGGCGTCGGCCATGGCCTGGAGGGTCGGGTAGTCGGCGAAGGCGAAGGTGTAGGACTTGGAGTCGCCGGTGGTGGCCCTGGCTATGAAGGTCGCGTCGTCATTGGTGACCGAGAAGGCCATGGAGCCCTCGCCCTGGAAGGTGAGGCTCATGGAGGGCGGCACGAAGGCCACGTCGGAGTTGAGGCCGGCCTGGAAGTCGACGCCGTTGTTGAAGCCCATGACCCCGAGGCCCACGAGGCCGGCGGCGATGACGAGGACCGAGATCGCTACCGTGAACTTGAAGGCTTTGTCGAACTGGATTACCCGCTTCATCACTTGACCCTCCAAGAGATGCTCACGTGCTTCATCTTGAGGACGTCCGTCTCGAAGTCGAAGACGAGGTGGGAGACGAAGAGGGCCGTGAAGAGCGAGCTGATGGTGCCGATGGACAGGGAGATGGCGAAGCCCTGGATGGGCCCGGAGCCGATCTGGGAGAGGACCAGGGCCGCGATCAGGGTCGTCAGGTTGGAGTCCATGATCGTCCAGAAGGCCTTGTTGAAGCCCGCCTTGATGGCGGCTATCCGTCCCTTGCCCTCCCGCAGCTCCTCCTTCATGCGCTCGAATATGAGGACGTTCGCGTCCACCGACATCCCTATCGTGAGCACGAAGCCCGCTATGGAGGCCAGGGTGAGGGTGAGGCCGAAGGCCGAGAGCACGCCGATCATGATGATCAGGTTAATGATCTGGGCCAGGGCCGCGTTGATGCCCGCGCCCCTGTAGTACAGGAGCATGAAGACGATGATGAGGACGAATCCCACCGTGATGGCCTTCACGCCCTGGTGGACCGCGTCCTCGCCGAGGGAGGCGCCGACCGCCTGGGACTTGACCGGCGTGAGCTCGACCGGGAGGGCCGCGGTGCGGAGGATGAGGGCCAGGTTGGAGGCCTCGTCGGCGCTGAAGCCGGTCATGCGCACCGAATCGCGGATCGGCTCGGAGATCGTGGCGGCGGCCTTGATCTTGTCGTCCAGGACCACGGCCATGAGTTCCTTAACGTGGGCGCTGGTCATCTGGTAGAAGATGTTCCCGCCCTCCTTGTCCAGCTGGAAGTTGGTCTCCGGCTGGCCGGTGATCGAGTCAGTCGAGGTCGTGGCGTTGGTGATGTGGTTGCCGTCCAGGCCCGGCGTGGCGTTGATGACCATGTAGCGGCCGGTGAACTCGTCGAGGCCGTAGGAGTCCTTCTTGTACTGCTTGCGGATCACGAAGCCGTCCGGGACGATGGTCTTGTCCGGCACGGTCATGGTCTTCTCGTCCAGGGCCAGGGGGTTCTGGGCGAGGTAGTTCTCTAGCTTGGAGGTCGATGCGCTGTCGACCATGTAGAACCCGAGGTTGCCGCGGCCCATGAGGATGTCGTTGAGCTTCGTGGGGTCGGCGGCGCCGGGCATCTCGATGTAGATCTTGTCGTCGCCCTGCTGGCGGATCGTGGGCTCGGTGAGGCCGAACTTGTCGATGCGGGAGTTGAGGCTCTCGATGGCCCGCTTCATCGCGTCGTCCCGTTCGGCGGCGGAGAGCTTGTGGCCGAGCTTGGCGGAGAGTGCGTCCAGGTTGGCCTGGATCGTGGCGCTCATGCCTCCCGAGAGGTCGAGGCCGAGCTTGATGGCCTTCTTCTGCCTGGATTTGACGGACAGCACCTTGGACCGATACACGTTCTCGATCGAGTCGTTGGCGGTCTTCTCGCTGTCGAAGGCCGCGAGGACGCTCTTGGCCGTCCAGGAGGCGGGCTTCGCCTTCTTCGAGAGGTCGTATGCCTTGGAGGCGGCCTGGAAGGCCGTGGCGTACCTCGTCTGGTCCAGGGGCGCCGGATTCGCCGAGGCGGCGTCGGCCTCGAGGGCGACCAGGTCGGTCTTCGCCATCTTCCGCGCGTAGTCGCGGATCTGCTCGAGGGATCCCACCGCCAAGGCCTGGTCGGCCTTCGGCGTGAGCCAATACCAGCTCACCGTCGGCCATAGGAACGCGAAGGACACGGCTATGACCGCCAGTATCACCAATAACCTTTGAATCTTGCTCATTCCGGTCGCTCCAGAAGAGATGAATTGGGCCGCGCCCACGCCCGAGGACATCGCCTCGGAACGCGCGCCGGCCCGTGCTTGCGGGGGATGCTTACTTCTTTTCCTCGGCGGGCTTCTCGGTCGCCGTCTCGGCCTCGACCTTCTCCTCGCTCGCCTTCGGCTCGACCGAGGCGATGGCGGACTTGGTGAACTCCAGCTTGCAGGTGTCGTCCACCTTGAGCACGACGGTCTTCTCCTTGACGCTGGAGACCAGGCCGTGGATGCCGCCGATGGTGACGACCTTGTCGCCCTTCTTGACGGCCTCGATCATCTTCTTCGCCTCTTTCTGCTTCTTGTTCTGGGGGCGAATGATGAGGAAATAGAAAATGACGAATACGAGTCCGAAGGTGACGATCGTGGAGATCATCGAGCCGGTCGTATTGCCCCCGGCGCTCTGAAGCAGGGGGAGCTGGGAAAACAGGTGGTTCATGCGTATTCCTTGGGGAGAGATTCGAGGAAAGGTAGCATAGGCACTGAGATACCGTCAAGTTTGCTGTCGGAGGAAGGCGATATAAAGGGACGCCGAGGCTCCGAGGACGGTTTTGGAGGGGATTCCTCCCTGAACTGACGCCCGGCCCGGGGCCTCGAGGAGGCGAATTAAAATAATTAATTATCTAAAAAAGAAAAGATATGTTTCTTTTCGTAGATACTTATGCGCTGGCCCGACACCGCCTCGTATTGAATAATGGGGCACTTTCCACTACTATTGCGTTGGGTCAGCAATGGCCCGATCCCCAAACTACCACCCTTATAAGGAACCCGTATGTCCGATAAGAAGATGGTCATGATCGACGGCAACGCCGCCGCCGCTCACGTCGCCCACGCGCTCAGCGAAGTGATCGCCATCTACCCGATCACCCCCTCCTCCCCCATGGGCGAGCTCTCCGACGAGTTCTCCGCCCAGGGGCGCAAGAACATCTGGGGCACGATCCCCCAGGTGGTCGAGCTCCAGTCCGAGGCGGGCGCCGCCGGCGCCGTGCACGGCTCCCTCACCTCGGGATCCCTCACCACGACCTTCACCGCCTCCCAGGGCCTCCTCCTCATGATCCCGAACATGTACAAGATCGCGGGCGAGTGCACCTCGGCGGTCTTCCACATCGCCGCCCGGGCCATCGCCGCCCACGCCCTTTCGATCTACGGCGACCACCAGGACGTCATGGCCTGCCGCCAGACCGGCTGGGCCATGCTCGCCTCCAACAACGTCCAGGAGGTCATGGACTTCGCCCTCGTGGCCCACGCCGCGACCCTCGAGGCCCGGGTCCCCTTCCTCCACTTCTTCGACGGCTTCCGCACCTCCCACGAGGTGTCCAAGGTCGAGGAGATCTCCTACGACGTCATGAAGCAGATGATCTCCGACGAGCTCGTCCGCGCCCACCGCGCCCGCGGCCTGTCGCCCGAGCATCCGGAGATCCGCGGCACCAGCCAGAACCCCGACGTCTACTTCGCCTCCCGCGAGGCCTCCAACAAGCTCTACGAGGCGGTTCCCGCCATCGTCGAGAAGAACCTCGCCAAGCTCGGCAAGCTCGTAGGCCGGACCTACCACCTCTTCGACTACGTGGGCGCCAAGGACGCCGACAGGGTCGTCGTGGTCATGGGCTCCGGCGCCGACGTCGTCGAGGAGACCGTCAAGTACCTCGAGAAGAAGGGCGAGAAGGTCGGCGTCCTCAAGGTGCACCTCTACAGGCCCTTCAGCGTCGAGCACTTCATCGCGGCCCTGCCCGCCACCACCAAGTCCATCGCCGTCCTCGACCGCACCAAGGAGCCGGGCAGCATCGGCGAGCCCCTCTACGAGGACGTCCGCACCGCCATCGGCGAGGCCATGGGGCGCGGCGCGGCCCATTTCAAGAGCTGGCCCACCGTCATCGGCGGCCGCTACGGCCTCGGCTCCGCCGAGTTCACCCCGACCATGGCCGTGGCCGTCTTCGAGGAGCTCAAGAAGGGCTCGCCCAAGATCGAGTTCACCGTCGGGCCCCACGACGACGTCACCCACCTCAGCCTCGACTACGATCCGAACTTCTTCATCGACACCCCCGGCGAGGTCGAGTGCCTCTTCTACGGCCTCGGCTCCGACGGCACCGTCGGCGCCAACAAGAACTCCATCAAGATCATCGGCGACGATACCCCGAACAACGCCCAGGGCTACTTCTTCTACGACTCGAAGAAGGCCGGCACCTACACGATCTCCAACCTCCGCTTCGGCCCCGAGCAGATCATGAAGCCCTACCTCGTGAGCGCGGCCAACTTCATCGCCTGCCACAAGTTCTCGTTCCTCGAGCGCATCGACGTGCTCGCCAACGCGAAGCCGGGCGGGATCTTCCTCCTCAACAGCCCCTTCTCGGCCGACAAGGTCTGGGACGAGATCCCCGCCGAGGTCCAGAAGCGGATCATCGACAAGAAGCTCAAGTTCTACGTGATCGACGGCATCGACATCGCCGAGAAGTCCGGCATGGGCAGCCGTGTCAACACGATCATGCAGACCGCCTTCTTCAAGATCTCCGGCGTCCTCCCCGAGCCCGAAGCCCTGAAGCTCGTCAAGAAGTACACCGAGAAGACCTACAGCCGGAAGGGCGCCGACGTCGTGGCCAAGAACATCAAGGCCATCGACATGGCCGTCAACTCGGTCTCCGAGGTCAAGCACCCCGACAAGGTCACCTCCAAGCTCCACATGAAGAGCCCCGTGCCCGAGGACGCCCCGAAGTTCGTCCGCGAGGTCATCGGCGAGATCATCGCCAACCGCGGCACCGAGCTCAAGGTGAGCCAGCTCCCCATGGACGGCACCTTCCCCGTGGGCACCACCAAGTACGAGAGGCGCAACATCGCCGAGAAGATCCCGGTGTGGAACCCGGAGATCTGCATCCAGTGCGGCAACTGCACCATGGTCTGCCCCCACGCCGTCATCCGGCTCAAGGCCTACGACGCCAAGTACGCCTCCGGCGCGCCCAAGACCTTCAAGGTCGCCGACGCCAAGGGCAAGGAGTTCGCGGGCATGAAGGCCACCCTCCAGGTCGCCCCCGAGGACTGCACCGGCTGCGGCGCCTGCGTGAACACCTGCCCCGTCAAGGACAAGGCCGACGAGACGCGGAAGGCCATCAACCTCGAGCACCAGGCCCCCCTCCGGGAGTCCGAGGCCGAGAACTGGGACTACTTCCTCAAGATCCCGAACACCGACCCGAAGCTCCTGAACCTCGCCCTGCCCAAGGGCATCGCGATGAAGCAGCCCCTCTTCGAGTTCTCCGGCGCCTGCGCTGGATGCGGCGAGACTCCCTACGTGAAGCTCCTCTCCCAGCTCGTCGGCGACCACGCCATCATCGCGAACGCCACCGGCTGCTCCTCCATCTACGGCGGCAACCTCCCCACGACCCCCTACACGACCAACGCCGAGGGCAAGGGCCCCGCGTGGTCCAACAGCCTCTTCGAGGACGCCGCCGAGTTCGGCTACGGCATGCGCCTGTCCGCCGACAAGCGGATGGAGTACGCCAAGGAGCTCCTGGCCGCCAAGAAGGGCGCCGGGGTCCCCGCGGCCCTCGCCGAGAAGCTCATCGCCAATCCCCAGGCCACCGACGAGGAGATCGCCGCCCAGCGCGCCGCGGTCGCCGAGCTCGTGGCCGACCTCAAGAAGTCGAAGGAGGAGTGGGCGGTGGAGCTGGTCTCCCTCGCCGACGACCTAGTCAAGCGCAGCGTGTGGGTGATCGGCGGCGACGGCTGGGCCTACGACATCGGCTTCGGCGGCCTCGACCACGTCATCGCCTCCAACCGCAACATCAAGATCCTGGTCCTCGACACGGAGGTCTACTCCAACACCGGCGGCCAGGCCTCCAAGTCCACGCCCTTCGGCGCCGTCGCCAAGTTCGCCACCGCGGGCAAGGACGTCGGCAAGAAGGACCTGGGCGCCATCGCCATGAGCTACGGCTACGTCTACGTGGCCTCGGTCAACATGGGCGCCAACATGGCCCAGGCCATCAAGGCCTTCCGCGAGGCCGCGAGCTACGACGGCCCCTCCCTCATCCTCGCCTACAGCCACTGCATCAACCACGGCATCGACATGATGAGGGGCATGAACCAGCAGAAGATGGTCGCCGAGTCCGGCATCCAGCTCCTGTTCCGCTACGACCCCAGGCTCAAGGACGCCGGCAAGAACCCCTTCCAGTTCGACTCCAAGGAGCCCGACTACTCGAAGATCGAGCAGTTCATGTACTCCGAGGTGCGGTTCAAGAGCCTCAAGGCCGGAAACCCGACCCGGGCCGCCGACCTCCTCGCCAAGGAGAAGGCCCTCGTGGAGCGCCGGTACAAGGAGTACAAGTACCTCAGCGAGCGGCAGTTCTAAGCTGAAGTTAGCCGAAGTAGTTCGGCCGACGCAGAAATCCAGGGCCGCCCCGAGTGGGGCGGCCCTTTTTTTTCTTCCGCGCGAGGGATCGAAGCGAGTACCCCGGAGCGCCCCGTGGGTACCGCGGTGGCGCGAGGAGTACTCGCGGAGAGCCCGACGGCCCGGCGTCGTCCACGGCGGGCTCGGCCTCGCGGCGGAGTCGCCGAGGCGACGCTGAGGCGGGCCGGGTTTCAGGTTTAGGGTGTGGCGGGGCGCCTCGGCGGAAGCTTCGTCAGGCGGTGTAGACTTCGACGTTCTGTTGGCGAATGATCTCGAGGGCGGATTTGCTGATTCCGGTATCGGTGATGAGCTTGTCGACCTTGTCGAACCCGCAGAACAAGCAGAGGGCGCGGGTGCTGAATTTGCTCGAGTCCGCGATCACTATGGTCTCCCGGGAGTTTTTCCCCATGAGCCGTTTGATCTCGGCCTCCTGGGGGATGGCGGAGAAGCAGCCTTCTTCGGCGGTCATGCCGGAGACGCCGATGATGGCCTTGTCGGCGCGGTACTGCGAGAGGGATTGCTCCGCCGCGACGCCGACGAGGGAATAGGTCTCCTTCATGAGCTCACCGCCGGTCATGATCACCTTGTTGTTGTTGGAGTCGATGAGGAGTTCGGCGATGGTGGGGGAGTTGGTGACGACGAGGAGGTTGTTCCTCCGGCAGAGCTCCCGGGCGGCCATCGTCGTCGTGCTTCCGCCGTCGATCATGATGCTCTCGCCGTCGTGGACGAACTGCGCCACGAGGGCTCCGATCCTGGACTTCTCCTCCTGGTGGACCGCGAGGCGGTCCTGGAGCATGCTCGTCCGCCACACGGAGGGCTTCTCCCTCCGGAGAACCCCCCCGTGGGCCCGGTATACGAGGCCTTGCTCGTCGAGAGCCGCCAAGTCCCTCCTGACCATAGCGGGAGTTATGGACAAGAGGGACGTGAGCTCGGATATATCCGCCCTCTTGTGGGCGTTGACGTACTCGAGGATCTTGGAACGGCGCTCCTCTACGAAATCCCGTTTAGGCATGGGGTATCATCGCCCGAGGCGGCGAGGGTGGTCAATGGGAAGCTCCCTTCGCCTGCCAGGCCTTGCCGTCGCTCATGACCATGGTGATGTGCTGCTTGGCTATCTCCACCATCTTCCTTTTGGCGGGGGTCAGGAGCTTCATGAGGTCCCAGTCCCCGGGGTTGTCCGCGAGGGTCTTGGCCAGGGTCTCGAGGCAGCCCTTGCGCATGACGGTGCTGAAGTTGATCTTGCAGACGCCCATCTTGATGGCCTTGCGGAGGTCCTCCTCGGGGATGCCAGTGCCGCCGTGGAGCACGAGGGGGACCCGGGTCCTCCGGCGGATGTCCTCGAGGAGGTCGAAGCGGAGCTCGGGCTTGCGCTTGTAGATGCCGTGCATGTTCCCGATGGCCGCGGCGAAGCTGTCGACGCCGGACTCCTTCACGAAGATCTCGCACTCCTTGGGATCGGCGAGGCCGGTCATGTCGTTGACCCCGCCTTCGGGGCCGTCGGCCGCCTGGCCGATGACGCCTATCTCGCCCTCCACGCCGATGCCGCAGGCGTGGGCGGCCGCGACGACCTTCTTCGTCATCTCGATGTTCTCCCGTAGGGGCAGGCTAGAGCCGTCGTACATGACGGAGGTGAAGCCATAGTTGAGGCACCGCACCGCCTCCTCGTACGAGGGGCCGTGGTCTAAGTGGATGGCCACGGGGATCGGGAGGCGTTCGGCCATGGCCCGGACCATGGCGACGAATACGTGGCCGTCCATGTAGTCGATCTCGCTCTTGGCCGCTTCGATGATCACGGGGGAATGGAGCTCGGTGGCCGCCTCGAGGATGGCCTGGGTGTACTCCATGTCGTTGGTGTTGAAGGCGGCGACGGCGTAGTGGCCCGCCTCCGCGTGGGACAACAGCTCTTTTCCGGTTACGATGCTCATTGGAACTCTCCTTGCTAGTAAAAACTCTATCCTATTCGATCGAGGCCGGGAGGAACCCTCCCACGAACGCGTCTCCCAATCCTATCGTGGTGAAATTTCCCTTCGGCACGCTGAATGAAGGCACGCAGGCTATATCCCTCCCTCCCTTGAGCCCATCGGCGAAAGCCGCCCCATCCTCGTCATGGGGGAGAGCCGCAGTCTCTTCGCACCGGGCCGCATCGAAGTCGTCGCCGTAGCGGAGCCTCGTGGTGGCCATGACGACCCCGGCCCTGAGGGCGGCCTCGAAGCGCTCCGCGTTCTTCCCGGAAGCCAGGGCCCAGCGGCGGGTGTGGACCACTAGGGTGGGGCCGGGGAGGGCGGCGTGGAGCTTCTCCAAGGCCGGGCGTAGCTCCCGAGGTCCGAGCTCGTCGATGCCGAAGCCGAGGTATCCTCGGGCCTCGTCCTCGTTCATGCTGAGGATGTCTATCTTGCCCAGGAGGGCTTCCAGTACCTGGGCGTTCATGGAGCTGTCGTGGAAGCACGCATCCTCGTAGAAAGTCAGCGCGCCTTCGGGCAGGCCCGCGAGGACCTCCGACAGCTCGTCTAGCCTTTTCGCCAGGAGTTCGCGGTCCTGCATGGCGTTGAATCCGGACACGAGGAGCACTCGGGCGTCGGCGGCGAGTTCTCCCAAGCGGGGCGAAAGCTCCATGCGCATGTTGTCGGGGTCGTTGTTGTAGATGAGCCTGTTCGGCCTCGCTGCCTTGAGGAGCGTATCCCCGACGCGGATCTCGGCGCCCTCATTGTACTGCACGATGAGGTGGGGATAGGAAGCGTCCTCCCGGGCGCTGCAGACCCACTCGCAGCCCTCTGGGAGCTGGTGGCGGACATAGTCGTTCATGGTCACCAGGTGGAGGGCGGAAACGTAGCCCAGGCGACGCATCGCAATGGCCGCTCGGATGGAGGTGCCTCCGACCGTGACCTTCATGCGGAACGACCGGGCCAGGCCCTCCACGATATCCGGGGAGGCCACATAGCGCTCTCCGCCGGAGCCTGAACGAAGGAATCCGAGTATAGATACTACTAGATCTCGCTCGCTCTCGATGGGTATATCGGGATCGATTTCATCGGCCGCGATGTGGAAATCGGCCACAAGCTTCTCAATCGTCGGAGCGCTCCAGACGATCTCGTAGTCGGTGTTATCTCCCAGC
>Ga0268360_1001026_pt1 | contig 33875 bp, 33 predicted proteins | sample BioMet11_FD_192465 | JGI IMG/M metagenome (GOLD analysis project Ga0268360, IMG submission 192465) | Sewage microbial communities from Oakland, California, United States - Biofuel 11 (Illumina Assembly) | ecosystem: Engineered > Wastewater > Sewage > Unclassified | place: USA: California... | reverse complement strand
CACGCGAACGCCCGATGTCTTGCGGCCCTTCTTTTTTTGGGCACCTGCCGCATGCTGGTGGGCACGGACAATGGTGCTGTCAATGAAGAGCATTTCTAAATCTGGATCACCAGAGACAGCTTCGGCTAATCGAGCCCAGGTCCCTTTCTCGCACCATCGGGCAAATCGTACATACACGCTGTGCCAGTTTCCGAACTCCTTTGGCAGATCACGCCAGGGAGAACCAGTTCGCGCTATCCAAAGCACAGCCTCCATAAATAGTCTATTATTCTTAGCTGTTACGCCACGATCTCGTTGCTTCCCCGCACAGAATGGCTCCAATCGAGCCCATTGGTCATCTCGTAATAACAACCGTTCCATGCCTCTGCCTCCCCTGGGAGACAGAATTGAACGATCTCAGGCGATTAGTAAACTCTCAATTGAGAACAGACCCTAATAGCTAGCTAGATTTACAAAGTTTTAATTTTGAACTGCCGGGCAACGGACTCAGCTTAGGGATGCGTTTCCCATCTGAAGATAGTTACGCACATAATCTTTAATTCCGTCTTCAATAGAACAAAATTTTATTGGGCAATCTTTCTTTTGTAACCAAGACATATTGGCTTGGGTAAAATTTTGATATTTACCGCATAACTCCATTGGCATATCTATGTAGGTTATATTTTTTTGTTGTCCCATTGCGACAAAGACAGAACAAGCAAGATCGTTCCATGTCCGTGCGATGCCGGTGCCAACGTTAAATATGCCATTAATATTTTTATTATTGAGAAACCAAATCATAAGTTCAACGCAGTCTTTTACATAGACAAAATCCCTTTTTTGCTCTCCGTCCTGATAGTCTGGATGATTCGATCGAAACAATGACACTTTTCCAGTCTTCTGTATCTGTTCGAAGGCTTTATAAATAACACTTCGCATTGAATTTTTGTGGTATTCATTTGGTCCATAAACATTAAAAAATTTTAAGCTCACAACGGATGAAATTAACCTATTTTTTATTAGCCAAAGATCAACTAGATGTTTTGAATATGCGTACATATTTAGTGGTTGCAATTTTTGTGCTATTTCAATGTCATCGTTAAATCCTAACGAACCGTCACCATAGGTCGCTGCTGAGCTCGCATTAATAAAGCGAGCTCCAACGTTGACAGCAAATTTACACAGGTCAATAGTATATTTTGCATTGTTAGACATAAGGAATTCGGCATCTCTCTCTGTTGTGCTTGAGCATGCCCCGAGATGGAAGATAGCATCAACCTTCCAGGGCAAATTGCAAGAGCGTACCATATTTATAAATATATCTTTATGAAGGTAGTCGTCATAATCTAAATTTACAAGATTTTTCCATTTGTCAGAAGAATCAAGATCGTCCACGATGATAATATCTCGAATCCCTAATTTGTTCAGGCGCCACACCGTTGAACTCCCTATAAATCCTGCTCCACCAGTGACAACAATCATCGACATCTCCTTTGTTTTACCCAATTATCCGCTTGGCTTGTGCGCCAAAAATTCAGTTCATTCTTTCTACTGAAGGGGGTTCGTATGAATGAAAAAATTATTAATCGAAGAACCTATTGCCGATTATCTTGTCATTCCGCGATGGTGTGCGCTGGAAAACGAGTTCCAACAGCCTGAGGCAGAACACCTCGACGGTGCGTTCCAAGGGGATATGCGGTATGCGGGAACGCCGCTTTACAGCCAGGTATTTCGTAAACAGCTTGATATCTGCTGGTTCAAAGAGATCGGGGTATTCAAGCAGACGTTCACACAGGTCATAGTAACCGTAGCAGTCATAGATGCAGAAAGCACTCGCTGCCAGCCGGGGATCAGTGGCTGCGAGCACGGCCATGTCCTCTGGTGAGCGAAGGTACAGCGCATCCGCGAAAGCCAGCTGGCCTCTTGCCTGGAAACAGTAGCGCGGCCTCTTCCGTTGCCACCAAACACGGCGCAGATCGACCAATTCGAATCCATGAGGAGCCAGAAAGGCGTCGATGTCGCGGAACAGGGGTTGCCCCTGATATATCTCTACGAAACCGACTTCGATCTCCAGGCCGATAACTCGCGGAAGAAGCCGCGTTGCCTGTGATAGTACGGCCAGTTCCGCCCCCTGAATGTCCAGCTTGAGCATGTCGAGCGCGGGGATGGCCCCCTCTTCCGCGAGGGAGTTCAGGGTCCGCGTCCTCATGGAAACCTCCTCCCCGGTCTCAAAACGCTCGGAGTTGGGCCATCGCGAGAGCAAGGACAGGTTCGGGCGCAGCAGGGATGAGGTAGAGCAATCCCGACGGGCCATGTAGAACGGGGTGTCCTCCGCGTCGCGTTCCCAAATCGCAAAAGGAAAGACGATAACATCCCCCTCGGCTTCGAGGGCAGTCGCAGCCTCTTTGTCCGGTTCAAAGAGATAGCTGCGTACGGGCAGCAAAGATTTCTTCCAGCGCTTGTGTATGCCCCCGCTGGCCCCGAGGTCGGCGAGGTAAACTTTCTTGTTCACGAGCGGTCCTTTTCGACGCTAGAGGGGGCCCTGTTCGAGGGTGGGATCGGAATATCGTACTGTTCCAGTGCGTTGCTGACAAGATCGCAGAAGCTGGCGAGGCAACGTTCCTGGGTCAGAGAGGAAAAGGCGCCGTACAGGTAATCCTGCAATATCGACCGGTCTCCTTCAGACAGGTTCAGCAGAATTTCCATACGGTTTGCCCATTTTTCTGGTGAAAGCCCATCCACGATAAGAGCGCAAGGGGCGTTCTCCAAACATTCCTTGGCGCCGACGCCGGTTGATACGAGGGGTATCGTGCCGGCAAGAGCCGCCTCCGCCACGGCGATGACAAAGGCGTCGTATCGCGCCGGGGCAATGCACAACGCAGCCTGTGCGAACACCTCTTCGATGGGGACGTGCCCAAGGCGGCGTATCCAGGGCTCATCGATATCCAGGTACTGCGTGCCGGCCCCCGCCAGCAGGAGCGTGATGTCGTCGCGCTGGCGGTGCAAGGCCCGGCATGCGGCAACGGCCACATCCAATCCCTTTACATATCCGGCGTCCTGGGGGCGATCTATTACGAAGGCGATCACCGCTCTCCGCCTAATCCGACGCAGGGGAAAGAATCTTTCGGGGGCGGAAATGTATGTCAGGCAGTGCGGAATCACCGCGATCCTGTCTTCTGGAATGCCCGCCTCGCGTTTCGCGTCCTCGGCGACCATCCTGCTTTCGGGCAGCAGCCAGTCCACCGAATTGCGCATGCAGCGCATCCTGAAGCGATAGAAGGCCCGTTGTAGGCGGCCCTTGTGCGGCGACAGCCAGAAGGCGGGTTCGGGAATGCGGAGCAGCAGACGGGAGTTCGGGTAGCGTCGCTTCAGGAACCACCCCACCCAGAACAACATGCCGCCCTCCACCAGATAGGCCCTGGCTTCGGGAATTTCCTTGGACGTGATCCACGCCTTCAGCAGCAGCCAGAACGGGTTAAGCCTGGATCCACCGGCAACTCCCCGAAAATCAAAATTGTAGTCGACATCCGTTACGGACCGAAAGAACAAGGATACTTTGGCGTTCCGGCCACGATGAATGGCAATCAGCGGATATGTCATGCGGTGCCTATTTCATCTTCTCTGCTGCCTACGCCCGGGAGGCGAATCCTTCGCGGACCGTTGTCAACAGGGGGGACACCCCTACCAGCAGATGCCTTCCCTTGGGCAGGCTACACTCACGGGCAACCTTTCGAGTTCGAAGAGAAACTGCCCGGGCTGAAGCATGCTGGACAGATCCCTGTATTCCGGCTCGTTGTTGGCGAGAATCACGACCTCTGCTCCGGAAAGCACGTCGGACAGATTATCCTGCAGTAGCGAAGCGACCTCCTCCAGTCTGGAAATAAGAAACTTGTGGTTGATGCCCTCGGCGAGCGAGCGGGAGACATTGCCGTCGTGTACGCGCACTGTGTAGCCACTACGAATCAACTTGTGGCACAGGGCCAGCTTGGGGCTCAGACGTACGTCATCCGTACCACTCTTGAAGCTGACGCCGAGGAACGCCACTGTGCGGCGCCCTCGCGTAGCGATCAGGCGAAAGGCTTCTTCCACCTGCCGGTTGTTGGAAGGCTCTATGCTGTCCAGCACCGGTGTCACAGCCTCAACCCTACGTGCAAGGGCCTGCAAGCCACGCAGGTCCTTGGGGAGGCAGGAGCCTCCGAACGCATATCCCGGTTTAAGGTAGTAGGGGGAGATATTCAGGATCGTATCCTGGCAGAAAAGGTGCATTACCTCGCGGGCATCAATGCCGGATTTCTTGCAGATATTGCCAATTTCATTGGCAAAACTTATTTTCAACGCGTGCCACGAGTTGTTGACGAACTTAATGAGCTCGGCGGCTTGTACGTCTGTCGTCAAGAATGGGGCGTCCAGGTCCTCGTAGAGGCGGCGCATTATTGCCATCGCTTCGGGAGATTCTCCCCTGGTGCCAACAACGGTATAGGGAGGGTGGAGATAGTCTTTGACGGCAGACCCTTCACGCAAGAATTCAGGATTGGAGACGACATCGAAATGCCGGCCAGCCTGCAGCCCGGAAACGCGCTCCATAATCTGGGCGACAAGGTCGCACGTTCCCGGAGGGACCGTGCTGCGGATGACCACGACGTGGTACTTGCCTTGGCAGGACAGCTTGGAGGCGATGGTGTCGGCCACCTTAAACAGGGTCGTCAGGTCGAGGCTTCCGTCGAAGGCGTTGGGCGTTCCGACGCAGACGAGAGAAACGTCCACCTCCTCAAGAGAGGGAGGAGCACTTTCGCATGCCGAAATGGCAGCCCTGTTTTTTGCCATCAGGTCGTCAATGTCCTTTTCGACAATGGTGGGCAGCCCCTGGTTGACCAAGCGTACCTTGTTGGGGTCCACATCTATACCGTTCACACGGTGCCCCAGTTCCGCAAGGCAGGCCGTAGCAACGCAGCCGACGTAGCCAAGGCCCCATACGGCGACGCGCAATCTAGCTTTTTCGTTCGTCATAGTGTTCGGGTGTGCAAGCCGCGCGTAGCGGCTGATTCGTTTTGGGGTTCGTCTCGTAGCGTTCCATGTACTTCATGGCCGCGAACAGTTCCTCTGAGCTCCAGGAAAGGCAGTAGAGAAAACCTTTCCAGCCCCCCCTGTAGCGGCGCTCGCCAATATACCTCTTGATGAAAAAGTAAAAGAAGGCTGCCGTCTGCCGTAGGACGACGCGCGGCACCGAATAGTTGCGCTTTTCCCGCAACCAAAGATCGGCTTTGTGTCCGGAGTACATGTTGAGGTCGTGCACAAAGTCGTCGACACCCGCCCACGAATTGTGGTGCAGGCTTCCTTCGAGCATGGTCATTTGCCCCGGGATATATTCGTGGACCGACGCCTGGAACCTGAGCGACGTTCGTATCAAGATTGGACGGGCCATGGCGACGCGCGTCGGTATGGAGAAATTTTTGTTGATTCGCCAGCAGGTGTACAAAGACGACGCCGACTTACCGGTAGTCGCCTTGCGAATGGCCGAAGCCAAAACCGCGTCAAGATGTTCGTCGGAATCGATAATCACCGCCCAGGGATGCGTGCACTGCTCGAGTGAGAAGTTGCGCTGCGCGGCGAAATCGCCTGCAAGCGCGCGGGTGAATATGCGGGCCTCCGGCCAGATCGAACGGATGATCTCCAGCGTGTCGTCGGTCGAGTTGTCGTCCACGATGATAAGTTCGTCAATGACCCCTTTGAGCGAATTGATGGTGTCGGCAATGGTCCTGCTGTTGTCCCTGGTGAGCACCGTCGCGGAAAGCATGGCAGAAGACAGCATCGCTTAATGCGCCCCAGGCTCCGCATAACCGTTCGTTAGGCCGTTAGCCATGAGGTAAGACAGGTACGCCCTCAGTATCTTGCCATGGCAGGATACCACGGAATGCCAGTTGCTATTCCCAGCCATAAAACAGGCAAAATTCGCGTCGAACGACCTTTGACCCGCATCCGGCGACCACAGCGCGGGGCAGGGGGTGCCACATAACTCGGTGCGCTCGTCCACCTCGCGTCCCACCCGGACCCGGATACGCCCCTTCGGCGAGGTCACGTCCGCCTCCCACATCCCACCATCCATGCGGGTGAAGGCGATGCGGGCATCGTCACCCAGCAGGAACAATCCGAGATCGAAGGCGTGCACTCCATCGGCCCAGTAGACACCACCGCGGAGCAGATAGTGCCGCCACAGTCCCTGTCCCATTGCCGGGGTATACTCGATGCGCATGTCGATCGTTCCCGAAATTTCGGGGCGTCCGGCCAAGTTCGCTAGTTCCGGTAGATGGCGTTTGTTCATGCCCGTATTGGGCGGCGTGGCGAACCGACCGCCCGCGTGGGCAATGGCCTCCAGTTCGCCTTCCGCAAGCTCGCACAGGGGTTTTTCAACCCACACCCGGGCGGAGTCCGGCAGCACGCGCATGAAGTCCGGGTAGTCCAGGGGGGACGACGCCAGGAAGAACGCATCGAACGACGGGATGTCCGAGAGGGAGTGCAGGCACTCGATGCCCTGCTTCGCGGCGAAGTTAGCGCTGTGGGCCGGCCTGTTGGACATCACGGCGATGCGGAGGCCGGGTGCCGCCACGCGGACGCGGGGCAGGACGATGGACTCAATGTACCCGCCGGAGCCGTATATGAGAATATTTTTCATATGTCCGCTATGAGATGTGGTAAAGTGCCGACGAGGCGTATTTTTTTTCCAGCTGAAAAATATTTTTGTTGATAAAATGGTATGCGTTGTAAAACTTGCTGTTTTGATCGGTAATTTGCTGGTATGGAATGATCTTTCTTACAATGTTGAACAAATGTGTATTGTGACTCGTGAAGTATGTTGTTACATTGGAGCGGTGTGGGAGATGTTTTTTTATTTTTTTTTCCCACCACCACGTTGGCATTATACGCTCGTCACCATATTCTATGGCTGCGTTATTAACAGGAACAGATATAAAAATATTCTTAATGTATCCAATTTTATCGACAACAGTATCAATTTGCGTATTATTAAAATGTTCAAGAACACCATCGCTCATTATGGCTGTAAGCTTGCTTGGAAGTTTATTGTTTATAATGTCGAGTTGCATGAAATGTAGATTCGCAGGGATATAAAAACATCCCTTGATGTGCTGCTGTGCGAGAAGAAGATGATCCTCAATGAGGTCCGTAGCGATGACCTCTACAGTTGGACAAAGCAGTGCAATTATTAATGAATTAACGCAACTTCCTGCTCCAAACTCAAGCAGAGTGTCCCCTTGAGTAAGAGTGTTGGCCATAGGAAAATAAAAATTCTTTGCGCTGCTGAATTTTTCAAATGGATAGCGGGCTCCTGCGGCCCATCGGCAGCTAAAGTCGTCCAACCACCGTGAAGGATCATGAGAATGCATCGGAGAGCGTCCTTCTAGTATGTCCTAAATCCATTGAAAGATATTGATCCGGTCGTGCTTGGGTTGCGGGTCGGCCGGGGACATGATGTTGATATGCTCTTCAAGCCGGGGGGCCACCGCGTCGAGCAGCGCGAGGCCATGCGAAATGTTGGCGCGCAGCGTGTGCGGAAAGCGCGGAGTGGCGACATCGGAGCAGCCGAATTCGTACGACTTGTTCCCGCGTCCGTACCCGAAGCTTTTGCAAAAACGCACAGTCATGTACTTGTCTTCCAGGGTGCCACGGTCCGCCTGCAGCGGCGTCTCACCGACGACTGACAGCACGCAACCCTCGTTGGCGGCCTCCAGGTGCTTTTCTATGCCCTGCATGGACGGAGTGCAAACCAGGATCATGTCGTAGCCCTCGCCGGGCGAGCTGCGCGGAAGGAAGGCATCCGCCAGCGTTGCGGGGGCCGTGTCAAACAGGGACACATTGCAGCCGGTCGAGGCGGCGAACAGCCCTCCGAAGGTGCCGATGATGCCACCGCCCACGACGAGTACGGAGGGCGACATTGAGGCCGGCAGGCAGTCCCGCGCGTGCAGCACCGCATGGATCGGTACACTGGCGATGGTGGCAAGCGAAAGTACTGGGTTGATGGGGCCGTGCTGCTCTGGAAGGGGAAAAACGAAATTCTGTGGCACCGTGACCAGTTCTGCGTGCGATGCGTATTCCCCTCCCACATGGACCAACGTGCCAGGCGCCAGCGGGGTGTTGACTCGCCGGCCACAGGCGATTACCTCCCCCACGGCACTGTAGCCCAGCGGAGAAAGCCCTCGCTTGAGCTTGGCATACCGCTCCAGCACCCGCGCGGGTGACCCGGTCTGCCGGAGCAGATCCAACGCCTTGCACCAGTAGTGCCCGCCCTTCAGGATGGTCTCCGTTTTCTGCCCGGCGAGAGTATTGTGCTCCGTGCCGAAGGACATAGCAGACCAGTGCAGCCGGACCATGATCGAATGGCTGGTAAGTGGAGGTTCGTGCACCTGCACAAGTTGCAGGTGGCTTCTCTGTGCGGCGAGTATTTTCATTCCGGCTTTCCCACGTGAACTCATACCGTTAATTTATACGCTGCGTTCTGTTGCCTGACAACCGGAAGCGACCAGCGTGTGCCGCAGGTCTCGCAGGATCTGCGCGGCGGCATCCGTGTCCGCCTCGGCCCACCGGGGCTCCATGCCGCGCATGGAGCCCCGTGCACGTACCGGCACAAGGGCGTAAGGCACTGGGTGAACGCGCTCCCCATGCATGAAGTCCATGTTTCCCGACCAACCCACGGCCACCACGTGTAGGCCGCAAAGCATGGCTTCGCGGATGGTCAAGCCGTAGCCTTCCGAGCGGTGGAGCGAAAGATAAACGTCGTGGGCAAGGTAGAGTTTTTCGAGGTCGATGTCTGACAACATCTCCGTCACCACTCGGATGCCGGGCCGGGAGGCGGCCTGCATGATTTCCCGATGTCGAAGAGGATCGGCACCAGCTTGGCTAACCTTGAGGGTAAGCTCCGCTCCACCGTCTGGAAACGCCTTCGTGAAGGCCTCTATAGCGGCAAGAGGATTCTTGCGTTCGTAGCTCGAGGCCATGTCGAAGATGAATAGGCAACGCAATATTCCGTCTTCGGCGTAGCAGGACTTGCAGCGTGCCGGCGGAGCGACCCGGTGCGGCACCACGGTCACCTCCTTGGCGGTGTCCTTCACAACGGCCTGCTGTACGAAGGTGCTGGGGACCTCAAAGGCGTCCGCATAATCGAGACCGTGACGGTATAGTGGTGAAAGTTTCTCCAGTTCCCAAGCCCAGTATGCGATAAGGCGTTTTTCGCGCAGGAACCTGCGACCCGCCGCGACGAGGGCAAGATGGAACAGGGGGGGATTGGCATGCAAAGAGACCGTGCCCGGCCCCGTGGCGTGTCTTGCTTGGGCAAGTGTGATCGCCCGGACCTCTTCCAGACTAAATTCCGGATTCTGGAACATTTCGCGGGTGATGTCGACACGCACGACCTCGTAGCCGTCCTTTTCGCGTGCGGCGGAATAGCTGCGGGCGGAAACCCCCAATCCAGTAGCGGCACGGTGACTGCCCAACACGTAGAGCGGGCCTGACGCCTGCGCCGTGCCGTCACGCTTGTCCGCCTGCAGACGGCAGAGCAAATTGACCGTTTCTTGCTGCAGGCCTGTAGGTAGGTGTTTCCAGGTTGCTTTCAATATCGAGACCGGGTTCACGCGTTCCCTCGATTGTTCTGCCGGGCCGGTATGCAGCGGCGTTTCAGGTGGATGCGGAAAAAGTGGAGTAAGCCGGACTGGACCGCGTCCCCGTAGGGCCTGAGGGGGTTGCCTCAAGCGATTCGGCATGTCCCCAATTTAAGGATCCTGTCCACGAACCGGCGCACCATCACCGCATTGCTGAAATTCTCGCGAATGTAGCCACCGAAGTCCTCTTCCCTGTACGTAGTGCCTGCACCGACCTCCAACCACCGCCGCAGGGCGGTGATGTAGGCGTCTTCAGTTTCGCAAAGCGATCCGTTTCGACCGTCACGGATGACCTCGCGCGGACCGCCGGAGTTAAACGCCACCACCGGCGTCCCCGCGCCAATGGCCTCCATGGTGGTCACGCCGAGGGGTTCGGCGGTGGGCAGAAAGGCGAATACCGCGGCCCTGCGATAAAGGTAGAACTTGTGCAACTGGCTGACTCCTCCAAGGTAGGTAACGCTAGGCGTACGCCGCGCAAGATTGGCCACGTAGTCCTGATCGTGCCCCCGGCCAGCCACAACAATGGGGACATCCGGCAGGGCTCGTGCCATCGTTTCCAGAAAAGAGAGATTCTTGTGGTGCTCCAGCCGGGAGAGGACAAAAATAAAGCGTTCGGGCAAGCCGGATATCCACGGAGCGTCGTCGACGCTTGCCGAGGCGATCTCCTCATACAACTGGACGCCGGAATAGATGCGCTCCGGCTCGCCGCCATACCAGCTCCGAAAGCTTTCGGCGGTGAAGCCCGAATTCACGATGCATCGGTCGAAGCGCCGCACCAGGGCCTTGTCCAGAGAATAGAAAGCCTTCCAGGCCAAGCCGTTCCGAGGGGCGAGCAGGGGGATAACTTCGTTGCATATCCATGCGCAGAGTGCCCCCGGGTGCAGCAGCCCGAATAACCCGACAAGAACTTGCGCTGGATGGTTGTGGGCCACCGTGACTTCTGCCGGCTTACGCAGCAGGTACGCCAGCACCCGCATGCACCACACAAGCTTGCAGCCCGACAGCACCGTAGGGGAAAAGCCTTCCGGTAGGAGTTCACGAAACGTCGTTTCTGGAGCGAAGCGGTTCACCAGCAATCTGACGTCATGGCCGCGCCGCCGCAATTCCGCGATGATCAGCAGCATTTTCCGTTCTGCGCCGCCGCGTTCCGTCAGGTTGGGATGGACGAATATCAGGCGCATGCCGCCTCGTGGGTCAACATCGGGCGAGCTCCCCGCGAAAGGGCATGCCCGGCGATGCGTGTCAGTTTCTGAAGGTTGTCTCTGCTTAGGCCGTCCCGGATCAGGCCGGAAGCCGGGCAAAAATGCAACTGAATGTTGATGATGCCACGTCGTTCGCAAATCAGGTCGATCATGTCGCGGATAAACGCCTCGTCCCAGAGGATCGACAAGTTCTGCGGAATAAGCACGCAATCTCCCCGGCGCTCAGTATGGATGTGGCTGCACGTATACGCCGCGTAATTCAGACCGTTTGAGGGGCTGGACAGCGATGCATAGCGAAAATTTTTTGATTCTGCGACAACGTCGGCCAAGTAGCAATTGCCCCGGAGTTGCCCGACGCTCCACGCCGGAGGCTTGAAGCCGCGCACGTCGAAGAAGCACCCGAGTTCCTCATATCCCCGTGCCGCCAGTCGCGCGGCCCTGACCGCGTCGATGAAGTCAAACTCGTAGGCTGCATAGTAGTCAAGAGGCCAAGCTCGCACGTGTTCGTAGCCGTGCAACGCGATTTCCACCTTTCCTCGGCGTTCCATTCCCTGCAGGGCGGCGACAAGGGCGTGCCCTTCTCCGTGGCTGGCCACAGAAAACAGCCCGTCGGGCAGCAGATCGGAAACATCGGGCACAAGGCGGTAGCGCGGGTTAGGAACGAAGTAAAGCGTATGGCGCAATTGTGGGCATTCCTCCGCGAATGTGTAGAATAGCCGCCATGTCTCTCCTCCAATATTGCCACCGGAATCGCAGGTGCCACGGCTACCATCAAGAAGCGACACGTCGTCGAAGCTAATCAGCAGGGGCGAAGGGGTCGCGCTGCGGTTTACAGGCTCGCGCCGCAATTCCTCTTCGAAGATAGCCGGCGAGAAGGCGCGACGCGGCGTTACCGGGTACAGCCATCGGTAAAGGTACGAACCGAGCTTGCGGCGTATCCTAAACAGGTCATGGCGCAGGGGCATATTGCTCCCTGATCACCACGACCCGACATCTGTCCCCCAAGGGGCGCCAAGCCGCTATATCCGCTTCAGGTTTATAGTAGACGGTAGTGTCCGCTCCGGAAAGCGCTGCGAGGTGTGCGCCGAAGGAATCCGTGCAGTGTACCGATGCGCTACGAGCGTAGAACAACGGAAGTTCGTGCAGTGCGAACCTTCCGGCGGCATTGACGAAACGCGGATCTCCCTCGGCGATGGGCGCGAACAGGCCGCGTTCCTCCGGGGAACCACACATCACGATGTTTCCGTCTGGCAGGCCCCGCGCCACGGTCCGCCAGAAATTTGGGTGGAACATCTTCGAGGCACCGCCGCTGCCGGGAATGATCACGTGATAGCATTGGCCGATGCCCAGCTCCTCGCGGACGCGGCGCACGTCGTCCTCCCGCGCACCGCACAGAGGCAGGCAGCGCAGGGTCTGAAATTCGGCGTGGCAATCACATGTGGCCAGGACTTCCAAATGGTGCTCCACCGCGTGCAGGCCCGGTGTCCATCGAGCCACGGCGTCCAGCAACGGCCCGCCGCCCGCCGTACTATGCCCGGCCGTAAACCGTGCGCCGGAAAGGGCGGCCAAGGAAATCAGGTTGCCACCGAACGGGCGCAGACACAGGCATATGTCGTAATGCTCGGCGCGAATGCGGCGTAGCGCCTGCCACCATGTGGACAGGAAGCGCCACAGCTTTTCCGCCGGACCTCCAGCCCCGCGATTGATCTGCAGAGAATCCACAATAAGGATTTGCCCGAAGCACTGCAGCCGCGTTGCAAGATCACGCGCCCATGAGCCGCAGACAAGGTCAATGCGGGCGCTCGGATACCGAGCCAACAATACCGGCACAATGCTGCTGGCCATCAGCACGTCGCCGAGGTGGTCCGGCTTGATCAGTAGTATTCGCTTCACGGTTTGCGGCAACACTGTTCGCCTGTGCGGCACGAGGCGGAGGCAATTGTCAGTCACACGCAGCAGGCGCGGCACGTAATGATGTGCGTACAGATAACCACCGTTGAGTTGCCGTGTGGCACCTACTTCCATCGGCTATTCTCCAGCGTACCACATGGAAATACCCAAGACCGCAGTTGATGCAGGCAATATGCTGCGACGAAGGTCAACGTCGTGCGCCAGTATTCGCCCAGAAGCCAAGCCCTTCGCACCACCAGTGCCGGAGATATGGTCCGTGCGAGGACGGGTTTTTCCAGCGACCAAGCAAGGCCTAAGATCATCCAGGCGCTGTAGAACGGGTCCAGCAGAGTGGCCCCCTCCACGCCCGTAAACAGTCCGTCGCGCATGCTGCCGGACAGTTTCGCGCAGATGGCGGGGAACAAGGGATCATTCTCGTCGAAGGCCGCCAGGGCGAAGGTATAGGCCCACATGGCCCCGCGCTTGTCATGATTGTTCGCCCTGTCCCACTGGATGCTACCAGAGGCGTCGAACACCGAGTGCAGTGCGCGCCCCCCCTGGCGGACGGCAAGATGCAGCACGGGCTGCTGGAAATAGTGCAGCAACTGGCGCAGCTGTGCTGTCACCATGGCTTGATACAGTATAGGGACTGCCAGGGTTTCAAAGTGGTACGGAAAGAAACCTCGAGGAGATTGATAACCGAGCACTCTACGGATAACGCGTTCGGCGAGGCCCATGTACATACGACGACGGTTCGACGCTTGCGGCAGGAGATTGGCTACTGCGACCAGAGCCTGTGCGCCGATCAAATTAGTATTCAGCACGGCACTTCTGTTGTGCACGGCCTTAACTAGCGTGCCATCGTTTTCGGTGCCGTAGATAGTATCACAGGCGGTGATAAGAGCGGAAAAATCCGTGCGGTCATTCGTGACGGCAGCAAGGCGGGCCAGGGCAAGCACAGCGTAAGCGCTTGTGACGAGCCCATAGAACCCCACAGGTTCGTCGTCCACACCATAGGCCATCTCGTCCCACAGCCCGTTCCGATTACGAAGGTCGAGCAAGATTCGCCGGCACTGTTCGGCTTCGGATGTACCGTGCCGACCGATCACGCACAGGGCATACAGATACGCGGCTGGGATTTCGATGCGTTGCTTGCGGCGCACCGGGTCATGCGTAATCCCGTCGCCATGTTCCCGTAGCAGGGCCTGAAAACCGCCAAGCACTGTGTCGAGTAGCGTTAAGGGATTCGGCATCGCGATGTTGGTAGTCATGAGGAGCAGCCATTGCCGCGTAACCGCGGAGATATCGGATATAATTCCGAAATAACAGGGAAAGGAGCCAGCAACCGCCCAGTGCTCCAGAACATTTGCCCCTACGCATCCCTGGCCAACCGATGGACGAGACAACGGCAGCCCGCAACCAGAGGGGACACGTTCCGAAAATCCAGCCAACCCGTTCACAGCGAAATCTACATGCGGTTCACACCAACTTTTTAAACGCATTGTCAATACCGCCTATGGGTAGGCGGCCACGTTTTTTTGCCCCAGGAGTTTGAAGGACCACGCGTCATGATCACCAGGGGGTTATCCGTCGGTGAAGAAGTCATTTTTATGAAAGTGGACGCCTTGGTCGACGTACTGAATTTTTATGACGAGGGAAAAGGCAATAAAGCCATACGAAGATCTGAAATAGAAATAGGACTCGTCCCTGATTTCCCTATAACAATACCTGCGGCTATATTTGCTGTTTTTGCAGCAGAGATCCAATCCATACCTTGTGTAATGCAGGCAGTGACAACTGAAATAACCGTATCTCCTGCACCAGAAACATCAACGACCTCACGGGATTCAGTTGGTATTTCGACAGCTGATTTATTAGTCTGGAACAAAAGCATACCCTTTTCACTGCGTGTCAACAAAATTTTTTGTATATTATATTTTTTCATTAAGGTATTTGCATGTGCTTCCAGTCTGCAAATATCATCCGTCTGGCAAGTTGTAATTTTTAAAAATTCGCTAGTGTTTGGAGTAACACAACTAGCATTAGCATACCGCTCCCAGTTAGCCCCCTTCGGATCGACAAAAACAGGAATATTTGCAGATTTGCATTTATTAATAATCCTATTCGCCAACGAATCTACCGCATTAAAGATACGGAAAATTCCCTTATTATAATCAGAAATAATCACTGCATCAACGTTATCAATGGTTGTCTCAATATAGCTCCACAGGGTTTCAAGGGTATCTATAGAGACATCCGTAATAGTTTCATTGTCGAGACGCAAAAGTTGTTGATTCATCGCAACAATACGCGTTTTTGTTGTAGTAATTCTATTGTTTGCTTGTACCAGCCTTGTTTTTATATTTTGTGAAATCAGAAGATGTTGGAGTTTATCTCCAGCAGAATCATTTCCCCGCATCCCGATCAAACTAACATTACATCCAAGACAAGAAAGATTTCTCGCAACATTGGCCGCTCCACCAGGAACGCTCCAATTTTTTTGGACATGCGCTACAGGGACAGGTGCCTCGGGAGAAATTCTCCCAACCTTAGTCCCAATATACTCGTCTAGCATCACATCTCCGACGACGAGAATGCGATTATCGTTAAAAGATAGCATCTATATCATACCCTTTACTAGTAACCTACAAAATATTGGCTGTTGATCACAGCTCCCCACTAAACTGATTCAACTTGATTGGAGATGTTGATGGCAAAAAAAATCGCGCTCAAGCAGCTCGCACAGGATATTTTCCCCAAAGACTACGCCTACGTTGACGGTGCTGTAGGCGTGTCTTCTTTTAGGCCGACGTTGGGAATTAAACAGGCCGCGATCATGATGCCCAACAAAATCATGGCCTGGGCAAACCACCAATCGCGAAAAAAATCGTGGCCGACAATGCCGCTCGCCAAGTATGCCACCCAGGCTGCCCCAAAAAATGATCCGATCTTCCATTGAAAACGCATCGGCGTCCCGGCTTCAGTATAACGCAGACCAGTCTTGATGTTATAATATCCCCATCCGAGGAATCCGAACAAAAAAAACAAGATGCAAGCTTCTCCAAGAATACCAGATTCGCATAAAATTTGAAGGTAAATATCATGCGGATGCGAAATGGTAATGGGGTCCAGGACCGGCACAAATCCAAGAGCCCGAAAAGCAGCATTGAAGTTCCAAAAACCGGCGCCAGTCCATGGATGCTGTAAAAATACAGCCCAGGCAAAACGCCACAGTTCCCAACGTCCATCGTGTAAGATAACGTTGACGCTAAATCGCTCTGGAACGAAAAAAATCCAAACTAAAAGGATCAGGACGAGCCCTGCCAACGTAAAAAAAATACGCTTCCAATTTATTTTATTACTATTAAAAATGAGCAATATTGCCGCTGCAATGGCAAGCGTGAAATAAGCGTTTCGTGTATATGAAAAATATACAAGATAAAGACCTGGAGAAAGTATGAGCAGCGTTAATGCGCTAGATAAAATAGTATTTATTTTTTTTCTTAATATAAGGAAAAGTCCACTCGCCGGAATAATGGTCAAGGCCATATAATTGCCAACTCGATAATCATTAAGCGATCCAGTAAGCCTTTTTACAGCCCCACTCTGGATAGCAGCCGTATGGTCTATAAAATCATATCCTACGATGCCTTGGTATATTCCATCACAACCTTCCCAAAAAGAAGCTATGACAAATGCGAATATGAGCTTTTCCAGGTCTTCTGTCGATTTTATACATTCCATGGCTGCGAGTGGATATACAAACCCCATATTGATGTGTTTAAACACATATGAAAATGAATTAAACTTATCAATGGAAAAAAATATCCCAATAAATATACCAACAATAAATATATAAAATATGTATTTCAGTCTAAACTGATATAAAGCCGATCTTTTCCAATCCAACTTGTAATACCTTAGCAAAAGCAAGAGGCATATCGATGGCAAAACTTCACGAGTAACATACCCCAAAGGGAAAAGCACTATGGCCAACCAAAAAAAACAAAACAACAACTTCTGTACTTGCTTAGCATTTAGTGATAAAAATTTGTTATAATATTTTTTAAACCAGAGAGAAAAATGCATAGTATCTTTTCCATATCTCTAACCTCGAGATATGCCTTACGTATAATTTTTATCCTGAAAACTTCGAAGGTCAGGACGCCGTTTTTTTTATACGACCGTACACGTCGTCGTAGCGCACGATGTCATCCTCACCGAGATAGGGCCCGGTCTGGATCTCGATAATGGCCAGGGGCACCTTGCCCGGATTGGACAGCCGGTGCCGGGTGGTCTTGGGAATATCCACGGACTGGTTTTCCGTAAGCAGGACTTCCCGCTCTCCGACCTGCACTTGTCCCGTGCCCGAAACCACCACCCAATGTTCGGAACGGTGGTGGTGCATCTGGAGTGACAGCTTGCCCCCGGGCGGCAGCTCGATCCGCTTGATCTTGTAGGCGGCGCCCTCCTCAAGCACGGTATAGCTGCCCCAGGGCCGGTGGACCGTGAGGTGGGTCTCCACGAGCGGACTGCCCTGCTTTTTCAGTTCGGCCACGATATCCTTGACGCTCTGGGCAGCGTCGCGCGGACACACGAGAGTGGCGTCGCGGGTCTGGACCACGATCGTGTCGGACAAGCCCACGCAGGCGAGCGTCCCCCCCTGGCTGACGAGCAGATTGCCCTGGCAATCCTGGGCCACGACGTCACCCTGGATGACGTTTGCGGCCGCGTCCTTATCACCGATGCGGTAAATGGCCTCCCAGTTGCCGAGATCGTCCCAGGAAAAGTCCGCCGCCACCATGGCCGTATTCCCGATCTTCTCGACGATGCCGTAATCCACTGAGATATCTGGAACTGCGTCATAGTGTTCGACCATGGGCGTTTCCTGGCGTGCCTCCCACCAGGCCCACAGCTCGGGCTGGAATGCGCGCACCGCCTCCAAAAACTCCGCCGGCGCAAACACGAACATGCCGCTATTCCAGGCGTAGTCACCGCTTTCGAGGTAGGCCGTCGCAGTGTCCAAATCCGGCTTTTCCACAAAACCGCGCACATCAAAGGTCCCTTCGCCCAGGGGCTGGCCTTTGTGGATATAGCCGTAACCCGTTGCAGGCTTCGTGGGGGTAACGCCGAAGGTGACGAAGCGGCCTTGCCGGGCTAGGTCCAAGGCCCGGGACAGGGCCGTCCGCCAGGCGTCATCGGCCGTTATCGTGTGGTCGGCCGGAAAGACCGCCACCACGGCGGCCGGATCGGCGCTCACGATTTTTTCCAAAGCCAGCAAAATGGCGGGCAGGGTATTGCGCTTTTGGGGCTCGATGAGAACGCCGTCGGCCAGCACTGGATCGACTTGCCCGACCTGTTTTTTGACTTCGAAACTCTGTTCGTCGTTGGTGACGGTGTATACGCGGCAGGCATCGAAGACGTCCCGAACCCGGAAGGCTGTGTGCTGTAACAAGGTCTGCGTACCGCCATCCAGCGGGAGCAGCTGCTTGGGAAGCAGGGTTCGGGAAAGCGGCCACAGTCTGGTCCCCGATCCCCCGGCCAAGATGATCGCATAGCAAGATATATCCATACCTATCGCGGTCTCCCTACTGGTCTGGCCCTTTGTCCCTTGGACCGTTTCAGGCTGCGCAACCATTTTACTTGGATGGGTTGCCCGGCTTCCCGGAAGCCGTCAAGGCTGTTTTTTCCCGAGTCAAGATTTTGTCCCGCCTGGCGGACATCGGCGGCACGAGATGCTGCTCCAGCCCTGGGACCGCTCCGACACGGGCGACGTGTCGGTCGGCTTACAACCGAAAACTCGTGAGATTCGAGTCGGACGGCAGGGTGTAGGCGAAGAAAACATCTGTAATACAGCGTGAGGTAATGTGCGGTACAAAAGGGGAACGGCGGCTTGGCGTATGATTGCCGGGTCTATTCGGGGTTCGAGCGACACCAGAAATTTATAGCGATCCGAGAGCGTTATGGAAACAGCGGCGTGCTCGGCGTGGTCATCTTGTGGGGCAACGCGGCCGAATATCGACCAACCGGCGTATTGCACGGTCTGAACCGCGAGGGGAGCTGTCCTGCCTGCCAAGTTGAGCCAACCTCCACGGATTACGTGTATTTTTTGGTGGAGTGCCGCATCCTCGATCTTGGAGCGGACGGTGTATAACGATCCACAATTGGGAGCAGCGCCAGCCGAATTGTTTCAACCGCGACAAAATTTCTGTGCAAAAATCGCGTTCCGTTTCGGTCCGCTCGGACAAGGAGCGGGCCAAAAAAGCCACGCGCGAAGGTCACGTCCGTCAGCGTGGTGTAAATTCTGTTGGGGTTGAGGTGGCCATCGGTCAGGCTGCCCTGGGTGGAATTTGGGCTGGCTGCGCCTCGTTGTGTTGGGGGTTGAGTTCGGCCCCATGGCCTCGACCTGTCTACCACCTTTTCTGCTCGCCTTTAGACCTCGTACCCTTCCTTTGGACATGGCGGCCGCCAGCGTTGGAGGCTGTCATGTCCCCTTTTTCGTCCTGCCTCTGCCCCTGCTGGAACAGCTGGAACAGGTCCTTGCGATCCAGAATGGGCGTGCTGCTGGTTGTCGTGCGGGCCATGGGCCCTTACAAGCCCTCCCCCGGCGACACCCCGCGAGGGGCCGAAAATGCGGACGACGAAGTTGGGTCCTCCAGAAAGGGGGCATAACCGCTCGACCGGGCAGCCCCAAAAAAGTTTGCTTGACGGATCGGGCGTGGCATGGCCGGATGAAAATGGAGGGGTGGGCCTACCTCTGGCGAAAGGTGGGAATCATTGCCGATCCACACCGCACTCACTACCGATCCATACCTGCGAGCACTGTTTTGTTCCTGGCTTTTTTTACCTAAAATGGCTTGATATTCCATTACAAATTGGACTATATACTCCGCGAACAAAAGGGGATGGCTATGGCCAAGGGCATCATAATCGCATGCTCGAACAACAAGGGCGGCTCGGGAAAAACCTGTTGTTCCGTCACATTGGCCCACGCCCTGGCCAACCGCGACCAGCGCGTGCTCGTGTGCGACCTCGACACCCAGTGCAATGCCACCTCCCTGCTCCTGCCCCCGGGCAACAAGACCAAAAACAGTCTCTACGAGCTTTTCGAGGGTGAGACCAAGACCGGGGACTGCATCTACCCCTCCACCTACGAGCTGGTGGACGTACTGCCCAACGTCGAGGAAGTGGCGGCCATCGAATTCGACCTCATCAAGGAGGCCGAGTCGAACCTGACCCTGTTTCGAGACCGGCTGCGACCCTACGCGCAGGAAAAATACGACTACGTCTTCCTCGACTGTCCGCCGAACCTCGGTTTCTGGACCATGAGCACCCTTATCACGGCCAATCTCGTGATCTCGCCCACCATTTCCGGCTCGGGTTTCTCCCTGGACGGGCTGTTGCGCACGATCAAGCTCATCCAGGACATCCAGCGCTCAGTCAATCCCGGGTTGCGCTTTTTCCGGCTGCTTATAAACGCGGTGGACCGGCGCACGACCATGGGCAAAGTCACCCTGGCCCAGCTTACGGACAAAATCGGCTCCGATCTCATCTTCTCCACCACCATCCCGGCCAGCGCGCAGTTTCAGCAGGCCGAACACCTGCGCCAGACCATCCTGCGCCACAACTCCCGCTCACCGGCAGCCAAGGCCTACCGGTCCCTTGCCCAGGAAGTCATGGACCTCACCGCCCCAAATTAACGCGGAGACCGCCATGGCCGAACGCAAAGGCATCAATAACTTTCTGTCCCGACTTCCGAATCCGGAACCCGAAGCGCCGGAAAAGGCGCTTTCGCCCCCGGGGACCGGCAGCAAACCCCACAAGAGCAATCTGTTCGAGCGCCTAAACGCCGTCAGCGCCCTGGACGCCGAGCCGGATCTGTCCCGCATCGCCCGAAACGTGTCGCTGTTTGCGGCCCGCCCGGCCGTCAGGCCCGGCCCGCCCCCCGACGATCAGGCGTCCGAAACGGCCGAGACGGTCAAAAAAGTCGCCCCGGCCCGGCCACCCCGGGTCAAGGGAGCGAAGCTGAATGCTGCCAACAAGGCCGTCCCAGTGGATGCACCGGAGACGGCGGCAGTCCCCATGGAACAGGGCACGCCTCCGGCAGTCGATGCTGCCGGGCCGGGGACCGGGCCTACCGCCTCCAGCGCAACGGGAACGTCCGTCGCGGATCCTCCCCAAATCCTCATCGGGACTCCGGACCCAGTTCACTCCAATCCAGCCCTGACCACGCCGGCACCAGCCGGGGACCTTTCTTCCAACCTTCCCGGGGCGATCTCTTCCGAAACCGTACGGGGCGCATCCGCAGTCCCGAAGGCGCAGGCTGCCGTCTCTCCAGGTTTAGAGGGTCAGGCCAAATGGTCAGACCAAATGGTCTATCCGGTCAGACCAAATGGTCAGACCACAACTCTGCAGCCGATAAAACCCCTCACCAAGACCCGACAACAAAAAACCGTATTCGGCTACCTGGCCGCCAATCCGGACATCATTATAAGCATCAATAACCTTTCAGAAATACTATCAATTCCACCGACAACCCTGCGCAAGACCCTGACGCTTTTCGAGCGGGCCGGACGGATCCGCAAATCGCGCATCGGCAATGACGGTCTAAAAATTGTCTTCTGTAACCCGACATGGTCAGACCACTTGGTCTGACCAAAATTGCTCTAAGATAGATAGAGAAGACTCTTTTCTATCTATCTCTTTGCAGACCTTCGAGCTCACCTGGCCGCACCTGCACCGGGCCGGATTTGGCCCCGAGCAGATCGAGCAGGCGCGGCAAAATCTTGCCGCCCAAAACAAGCCAGCCGATCGGCTGGTGCGCGGGCTTGATCATGCCAAGTGGGAACTCGAACACGGCTGCATGACCGACAAGGATGGCAACCCCGTGGCCGACCCCTGTTTCTGGGTCTTTGCCTCCCTGGCCCGCACAGGCTACTACCGGCGTCCGGTCGGCTACGTTTCGCCCGAAGAGCAAGCCGCCCGCGATGCCGAACAGGAAGCCAAGGCCGTGACCGCGGCCCGCAAACAGGCCGAAACCGCCAGCTTCGAGGCCTGGCGCGACGCCCTGACCCCGGACGACCGGGACCGGGCCATGACCGGCTATCCCGGCGGTCCTCGCGACACCTGGCTGCGCACGTATTGGAAACGGCAGCAGGAGGCCGCCATGACGGCAAAACCGGAAGACGCCTCCGACGTCCGGGGAAAATAATTTCCCCGGCCCCCCTTCATGGGGGAAATCAATTGGGAGAGAGCAGGGACATGGGAACGACGAGGCAAGAAACGCGCAAGTGGAAGGGGATCGTCCTGGCCGGCGGTTCGGGGACGCGCCTGTATCCGCTGACCCGAAGCATCAGCAAGCAGCTCATGCCGATCTATGACAAGCCCATGATTTATTATCCGCTCTCGATCCTGATGCTGGCCGATATCCGGGAAATCGCCATCATCACGACACCGGAATATCTGCCGCTTTTTCGGGAACTGCTGGGCGACGGAACGCAATTCGGCTGCCGCTTCACCTACATCGTCCAGCCGACCCCGGCCTTTTTGCTGGCCGAAGCGTTTTTGGCCGGGGACAATGTCTGCCTGGTCCTGGGGGACAACATTTTTTTCGGCAACGGCCTGGACGCCCTGCTGGCCAACGCGACCGGGCGGGCCACCGGGGCGAGCTTGAGGTCACGGACGTCAACAATGCCTATTTGCAGCGGGGCAACCTGCACGTGGAACTGCTTGGCCGGGGGATTGCCTGGCTTGACACCGGCACCCACGATTCCCTGCTCGAGGCCAGTACCTTTGTCCGGGCCGTGGAGGTCAGGCAGGGGCTCAAGATTGCCTGTCTGGAGGAAATTGCCTGGCGCAAAGGGTTTATCGACGCCGACCAGGTGCGGGCCCTGGCCCGGCCCATGTGCAAGAATGATTACGGACAGTATCTGCTGGACATGGTCAATCAGACGGAGCCTGGCGAAGTCTGACAATCGCCGAATGGAGAGACACACGACGTGATCGGGACTGTTTTTCGATGAAAGTAGCCATAATTCATTATTGGCTGGTTGGCATGAGGGGCGGCGAACAGGTGCTCGAAGCCTTGCTCGACCTGTATCCAGAGGCTGACATCTTCACCCATGTCTATGTTCCGGAGGCTGTTTCGGATAAAATCCGCTCCCACCTTGTCTGCACAACGTTTATCAATAAGCTGCCCCAGTCGGCCAAACTGTATCAGTCCTATTTGCCGCTGATGCCCTTGGCCCTGGAATCCCTGGATCTCACCGGCTACGATCTGGTTATTTCCAGCGAATCCGGACCGGCCAAGGGCGTTCTTGCTCCGCCAACTGCCTTGCACGTGTGCTACTGCCATACGCCCATGCGCTACATCTGGGATTTTTACCACCGCTACCGGCGCCAGGCCGGTTTTTGGACCCGCACGCTCATGCCGCCCTTGTGCCATTATCTGCGCCTGTGGGATGTCACTACGGCGGCCCGGGTCGATGCCTTTGCCGCCAATTCCGTCAATGTCGCCCGGCGTATCGACCGCTTTTACGGCCGCCGGGATGTGACGGTTATCCCGGCCCCGATCCACGCCGCCGCGTTTGATCCGACATGCGAACGCGGCAATCGGTATCTGGTCGTCGGTGAACTCGTGGCCTATAAACAGCCCGAGTTGGCCGTTGAGGCCTGCTTGCTCATGAATAGACCGCTGACGGTCATTGGTGGCGGACCGCTGCTTGATCGCTTGCGTGCGTTGGCACGGGGGCACGATATCGAGGTGCTCGGCCGACAGGAAACGGCTGTGGTCCGGGAACATTTGAGCCGTTGTCGAGCGCTGCTGTTCCCTGGTGAGGAAGATTTTGGCCTCGTGCCGCTGGAGGCCATGGCCTCCGGGGCACCGGTGATCGCCCTGGCCAGGGGCGGGGCGCTCGAAACCGTGATCGACGGCGAGACGGGGATTTTGTATTCGGGCGAAACGGCGCAGGATCTTGCCCGGGCCATGGAACGTTTCGAACAAATTTCTTCCTTTCCACCGAGCCGCTTGTCCCAAAGGGCGGCGCAATTTGATATAGCCATTTTTCGAAGGCAATTTTTGGACTTTATTGAGGAGAGTAAACGGGTTAAAGCAGATGGCGAAATCTTCACGTGTCAACCCAAAAGACACGAGAACTTCGAAACATAAATTATTTTGCCAAAAGTATGACCAAAAAGACTGAGCAGCAGTTGTGAGTTTCCAACTGTTGTTGTGCAACAGTTGCCGGGACCGCTGTTTGGGGAACGGCAGCGCAACGGATGGCATCCATGCGTGTGAGTAAGCCATTTTTTGGGGCAAAAATTTCACTTTTGGCTCTTATTTTTCTCGATATGAGCATGCTTGCTCTTTCGAGCGCCTGTGTCGTTATCTTTTACTATCATCAAGGTGCCCAATTTTCACTTGTACTTTACCAACGTTTGATTTGGACACCTCTTCTCTTTTTGGGTATTGCAATATCCATGGGGCTCTACCCAGGCTATTTGCGTACCACACCAGAAGAACTAAAACTACTCAGTTGTTCGACTTCGTTTTTTTTCCTCGTCATCGGATTCCTGACATTTTTTTCTCGAAGTGCCGTACAATACTCTCGTTTTATATTTCTTTTTTCATGGGTGATCGCCTTAGTGACTCTCCCTGTGGCGCGGTTTGTGGCCAGGAGATATTTGGGTAGTATTTTTTCTTGGGGCTATCCATGTGTATTTATTGGGAAGGCTACAGGTTTAGCTGCTATTCTCGAAGATATCCGTAGTTCAGGAAACAGGACACTTTGGCCTATAGCTGCGGTTACTGAGGAAGGCTCTAATTTGCCTGCATCGATAGATATCCCAATAGTTGAATATTCTGAGTTGGTAAGGATAGCCAAGGAATACCATCTGTGTCATGCCATTATTCTTTTTACGTCACAGGATTTATTCCCTTCGACAGAATATATTGAAAAATTAAGTCTGTATTTTAAATACGTCCTTGTCCTTTCTGAAAAAATTAATAAACTTTCTCTATGGATTAAAGGTGTTGATATAGGTGGAAGTACACTTGTTAGGGCTTATTTTAAATTACTCGATCCAATTCGGATGTGCTTTAAACGTCTATTTGATATATCTCTGTGCATAGTTGGTAGCCTTATTGCTTTGCCAATGATCGGACTTATTGCCTTAGCCATCAAAATTGATAGTTCTGGTCCTATTTTTTTTAAACAGGCTCGGTTGGGGCAGGATGGACGGGAATTTAAAATTTTTAAATTTAGGACAATGTGTTGTGACGCCCAGTCATGCTTAACGGCGCTCTTGGCCAAGAATCCAGCGCTTGATGCTGAATGGAAAGCTAATCATAAATTGAGTTGTGATCCGCGAATCACTCGGGTCGGACGTTTTTTGCGCACAACAAGCCTGGATGAACTTCCGCAGTTTTTCAATGTGCTCGGCGGGACTATGAGTTTAGTCGGGCCACGTCCCATCGTGAGAGCGGAGATTGCCAAGTATGGCGATCACTATGAGGTTTACAAGCGGCTTAAGCCAGGCATCACTGGGTTGTGGCAAGTTTCCGGGCGCAATAATACGACCTATGGTCAGCGGGTGGCGTTTGATGATTATTACGTGCGGAACTGGTCGATCTGGATGGATATCTGGATTATGACCAAGACGGTGCCAGAGGTCCTCAAGAGGAGTGGGAGATAGTAATGATTATCGATAATAATCGATAACTCTCCTGCAAATCTGCGGTGAAGCGCTTCCTCAATGAGCCGTTTTTAATCATCAAAGTGGATTCGGCTGTTATTTCGCAGATTGATTCCCACTGATTCATTTGCACCTATTCCAGAAATCGTCACACACCTCAATGGAGGCTTGTGAGAACTTCTTTCATCCTTCGCTTGGTAGCTTCTCGGCTGTTATGATGTACCAGCCGATCGTACAGGAATATCATCCCTTCATGGGTTAGAGATTAATATTCATGATAAAAGTAGAGACTGTTGCTAAAGGTTTATTTTCGTCATCAATGGCTCAATTAATGGCCAAGGTATGCGGACTAATACGCAATCTCCTTGTGGCAACATATTTCGGAACTGGATTTGTTGTCGATAATTTTAATATTGCTAGTGGGATTGCTGTTATTATTTTTTTTATTGTCTCTGATAGTTTTATGTATTCTTCTGTCCCACTATTGTGTAAAATAAAAACAAAAGAGAGTAAAGCTTTTATACGATTATCGAGATCAGTAGTGATTACTAGTGCTATTATTGGTTTCGTTGGTATGCTTATATCTTTGGGTGTATTTTATTTTGCTGATTCTGTTATAGCTCCATGTTATAGCCCTATTGAAATGAAAAGTCTTCGTATTACATTTAGCATTATGCTCCCTGGATGTATAGCTCAGCTTGTTCGAAGTGCTATTTCCGCAGTTGCAAATGCATCGTCAAATTTTTCTCTTCAGGCCTATAGTGAAGCTCTTTGCTCACTGTTGATGTTTATTTGTATTTGTGTTTTTCACGGGTTTTCTTTTGCTCTGCCTATTTCATTCTCAATAGGGCATGTATTAGCTATGTTATTTATGCTTTGGTATGCACGGGAAATAATTTTTGGCAACGTTACGTATAGAATGTTGTACATATATAGAGATTTTAGGCCATTTATTATTGGTGCCGCACCATATTTAGCAGTTTGCGGAATACAACCAATATTTATTTTTTTTGAAAAAAGATATGGAGTGATGCTGGGAATTGGAACGTTAGCTGCCTTGTCTTATTCGTTGGTTGTTATTGATTCAGCCTCTTCTCTGCCTCAATTTGGGCGTGTACTTTTCCCTCTTATTTCTACTCAACCTACTAACGAAACTTTTAATATAATATTGAAATGGATTTCCATCTATACGATTCCCATCGCTTGTTTTGTAAATATTTTTTCACAAGAAATTATTGTATTTTTTTATAAACATGGTGCTGTTGAGCCACATGATATTATGATTATTTCATCAATGCTAATGTTACTTTCTCCGGTAATTGTAATTGGCCCTGTGGGGCAATGCACTTTTCGTTTTTGTTATGCCGTAGGTAGTCAACGATTATTGCCGGTTTGTCGTTTTTTTGCCACACTCGCATCTGTTTGTTGGATTATATCTGGTCACGGGAATTTCGACGTGGCATGGTTATTTTCAGTATATTATGTTTTGTTTTATGTTATCGATTTTATCGCTCACTTAGTTGTTTTGCGTTTATATAGTTTAAGACTGAATCTTAATATTTTGATGTATGTAGCAAAGCTGTTTTTTGTTTCTATAATTTTATCATATGTATCATATATGCTGGCAAATTCTTTGTTTACGACAAGTGTTTTAGTCCTTATTTTAGGTGGATGTGTGTATATATTTGCATTTGTATTGATATTTGTTGTGCTATTTAAAGATGATTTTTCAAAACAATTTGTACAAAAAGTAATTAGGAGCTGTTTAGAGTTAAGGATTCACTAATATTAAAATAATGCGGTGTCAATAAGAATGTGTTCCTTGCCCTTGAAACGATAAGCGATGTCTCTTCTGCGGAGGGGAAATTTTGTCTGAACATTGTCCTTAGAGATTACACGAATCTGTACTTCGGCAAGAGCATTGACAAAGTCAAAACATTGTTGTTGTGACAAAAAGACAACATATGTTAACGAACGAATGGAGTTTATTAGTTTCTTATGGGCTTTAAGCCACTGTTCTTTGTTATCCCAGTCATATTGGTAGCGTGGCGAGAACAGGTGGTCCAGATACTCAAAAATGCCATTGGCCTGATATTGGGCTTCAAATGCTGTCAAACGACATCAGGAACTGACCCACTGACGCCATCGAGAACTGACCCTCTGTCAGGGCTGGTTGGTGGTTTCAGCTAAGCCGACATGCTGATGTACGAGGATGCCGGCACGCCGTTTCTCCTTGAGGCGATAGCTTTCCCCCCGGACGGTGATGACGTGGCTATGGTGCAGCAGGCGATGCAGGATGGCCGAGGCGGTCACCGTGTCGCCGAAGACCACATCCCATTCGCTGACCGTCCGGTTGCTGGTGATGCACAGGCTTCCCCTCTCGTAACGCCTCGAAACCAGTTGAAAGAACAGATGGGCGGCGTCCGAGGCGAAGGGCAGGTAGCCCAGTTCGTCGATGATCAGCACTTTGGGCTTGGCGTAATGGGTGAGCTTTTCATCGAGCTTGCCCTCGCCGTGTGCCTGGGCCAGGTGCGCCACCAAAGTGGGGGCGGCGACGAAGAGCGCGCTGTAACCGCAGGTGATCGCTTCCCTGCCAAGGGCGATGGCCAAGTTGGTCTTGCCGACTCCCGGCGGTCCGAGCAGGAGCAGGTTTTCGCCATGGGCGATCCAGCGACTGGCCGACAGTTCCCGGACCTGCCGCTCGTCGATGCTGGGTTGGGCGGCGAAGTCGAATCCCGAAAGCGTTGCCACCTTGGGGAACCGGGCGATGGACATGGCCATCTGGATGCGCCGCTCATCTTTGCGGGCGATCTCCCGCTCACACAAAAAGGCCAGGGTTTCGCGCAGGGTCAGATTCTGCTTGGCGGCTTCATCGAGCAGGTTGTCGAGCTGATCCCGGATGGCCGTCAGTTGAAGACGCGAGAGCATGCCCAGGAGCCGTTCGTGGTCGACCATCAGAAGCCTCCCCCGGCAAGCGCCTCGTATTCGGACAGAGGGCGAGCCAAGTCGGCTTGAGGCGGTGCGATGCTTTCCTCCCTATTGCCCGGTTTTCCCGTACGCACCACCAGGCCGTCGAAATGGGCGGAATCGATGGAGCGTTGTCGAGTGCCGGCGAGCAAGGCGTGGCGGGCGATAGGCCGTCCGGCATGGCTGACCGTGACGGACGTCGCGTCCGATAGGACCGTGACGGTCTCACCGATAAACCGCCAGGGGACGCTGTAACGGTTGGTGTCCACCTCGACGCAGGCTTCCACGTTGACCACGCGGCTCAGTTCCCGTGCCGGAGAGTACGGCGGACGCCCACCAAGCGGTGCAAGGGCCATCCGTTCATCGCGATCGAAACGCAGGCGCGGAGATTCCTTCGTGGTGCCATGGATACGTTCGTCGCTGATCTCCCGCTGCCAGCGGTCCAGATGGGCTTCAAACGCTTCCCAGTTCGGGAACCGATGTCCCGCCAGGGCATTTTTCCTGACGTAGCCCACGCCGTTTTCATCCTTGCCCTTGGTGCGTGCCCGATACGGGGCGCAGGCCTTGGGCACGAAACCCCAATGACGGGCGAAGGCATGGAAACGCTCATTGAAAACGACTTCCCGCTGAGGTGGACCCGGTTTTCTTGGACACGGATTTGTAGGAATCTCAGTGTCAAAGGAGAACGGGTCCACCTCAGCCGCAAGGAATCGGGAATTGACGCTCGCCGAAAAAGCCGCCAATCGCCAAGTTAGCAGCGTTCGCGCCAAGGTGGAGCGTGCCTTCGGCACCCTCAAGCGTGGCTACGGCTTCTTTCGAGCACGTTACCTCGGTTTGGCCAGGGTTGAACTGGAATTCCTGCTCAATGCCATGGCCTTCAATCTGAAAAAGGCGGTCCTCAAGGGCGCTTGCTGAGCGGACATGCCCCTTTGGCTAGCAAATGCCGCCGGCTGGGGCGAAAACATCCTGGGCCTGGAGAAAAATCAGCCACGACTGCCGCCTCACGAGCCTGAAATCGGGGCAAACAGCGGCTTGCGAGAATTACGCAGCGGTCTCGAACAGGCCCTCAGAAAACGGAAAAATCGTACGCTAAGCTGGTTGCAGCGGCCGTAACGGTCTGAATTTTCCGGCACCGACTTTGGCGCTGCTGCGCCAGAGGTAATCACCGGTCAGGTTGATGTGCTCCCATCCAAGCGGCGATAGGTACTGTGACAGCCCGTCATCGATGGTCTGACCATGACCGAGTAAGGCGTGGGTGGCCCGCTCCAGATAGACCGTGTTCCACAACACGATGGCCGCCGTCACTAGGTTGAGGCCGCTGGCCCGGTAGCGCTGCTGCTCGAAACTGCGGTCGCGCATTTCCCCCAGACGGTTAAAGAAGACCGCCCTGGCCAGAGCATTGCGTGCTTCGCCCTTATTCAGCCCGGCATGCACGCGGCGGCGCAACTCCACGCTTTGCAGCCAATCCAAGATGAACAGCGTGCGTTCGATGCGGCCCAGTTCGCGTAGCGCCACGGCTAGACCGTTCTGGCGCGGGTAGCCGCCGAGCTTCCTGAGCATGAGGGAGGCCGTCACTGTACCTTGCTTGATCGAGGTAGCCAGACGCAGAATTTCATCCCAATGGGCGCGGACGTGCTTGATGTTGAGCACACCGCCGATCATGGGTTCCAGCGTGGCATAGGCGGCATTGCGCGTGGCAACCGTTGCGGAACCGTGAGGGAATCAGCCCGCCCCGCGCCCTGTCTCCGGCCTACCGCATCACAGGGCCGGCGGCGGTGTGCAGGTGGCCGCAAACGCGTGCACGGTCTTCCACTGCCGGACAAGCTCGGGAAGCATGCCAAAGGGCAACATCGCCTGGGCATCGCACAACGCCTTTTCCGGACAGGGATGCGTCTCCAAAAACAAGCCGCTGACCCAGCCGGTGGCCAGGGCCGCCCGGGATAAGACCGGAATAAACTCCGGCTGACCGCCGCTGTGATTCTGGTTGGCACCGGGCAACTGCACGGAATGCGTGGTGTCGAAAACCACGGGACAGCCGGTCGTGCGCGCCAGAATCGGCAGGGATCGCATGTCCACCACGAGATTGTTATAGCCGAAGCTGGTGCCGCGTTCGCACACCCAGATGCGATCGGGTGCCGGTGCGGCCGTTCGCGCCTTTTCAACCGCCTGAACCATGTCCCAGGGGGCCAGGAATTGGCCTTTCTTGATATTGATCCGGGCACCGGTGGCCGCGGCGGCCACAAGAAGATCGGTCTGCCGGCACAGCAGGGCCGGGATCTGCAACACGTCGACGACTTGGGCGGCCGGCGCGGCCTGCCAGGCCTCGTGGATGTCCGTGAGCACCCGCAGTCCCAGGGATTCCTTGATGTCGGCCAGGATATCCAGCCCCTCGTCCAGGCCCGGTCCGCGAAAACCGGAAATCGAAGACCGGTTGGCCTTGTCGAAAGAGGCCTTGAAGTAAAAAGGAACGCCGGCGTCCCGGAAAATGCCGGCCAAGGCCTGGGCGCATTCCCGCGCGGCCTGGCGGCTCTCGATGACGCAGGGGCCGGCTATGCAAAAAAAAGCCTCGTGGGGCGAGGCCTCGCTGTCGCGTCCCGCTGCATGGTTTTGGGGAGCTTCCGAGCCCTGATCGCACATAGGCAACACCGTGTTTTTTTGTTGCGACCGGCGGCTCCGGGCCGCCTTAACCGGCCGAGTTTGCCGCGTCGGATGATGCGGCGGCGGGATCACAAGGCACTCGCCCCTCTTCCGCGCCGTGCCGCAGGTAATGAAACACCGGTTCCATGCCCGAGGCGGCCACGTCGACATACTTCCGGCGGTACCATGCCGCGTCGATCAGACCCGCCGCGACCAGCAGCTTGGCGCAACGGGTAAGCCGCCGCCGGGACGGCCGATCCTCGGACCGGCAGCCCAACAAGGCCTGAACCGTTCGCCCGAGCAGGCGTGCCAGACCCTGTCGTTCTTTTTGCAGGTTTTCGAGGCGGGTAAAGCAGGCAAACAGACGATCGCGTAGCTGGCTGATCGTGGCCTGATCCGCGGCCGTGCGTTTCTCCAACGCCTCCACCCGGAGACGCAGGCGATCCGCCTCTTCCCTGACGGCCTGGCCTTCCCGCGCCAGAATCTGGCTGGCCAGGGCCTCGCCCTCGCGCTCGGCCTTGAGCCGGGAAAGCACGGCATCGGCGGCGGCAACCCGTTGCTCGGCCTGCCACAAGGCCTGTTCAAGGGCGGTCACGCGCGCCGGAGCAGCATCCTGGGCGCGCCGGTTCCCGGTCGACGGTTCATGATCCCGCGCCATGGTCTCCCCCTGTGGGAATCGGGTCACCGCCCAGGCGTTCCCGGGCAGTCCCGTCGCCTATCACGACGATGTCATGGAAATCCGCCCAGGCGTGCTCCCGGTACGCGAGCACGCGCCGGCCGCCGGGCAAGGCAAGCCCCTCCAGCCAGGACCGGGCGATAAGCGACGTCCCGTAGGCCCGGCTCGGCAGCAACCGGGCAAGCAGACCGTTCCAGCCTTTCTGATGGCTGGCGAAAAATCCATAGCCCGCCTGCTCGAAATCCCGCAAGGCCTGCCGGGAAGGGTCGGACGCGGCGTGGTGCCGTTTTTCGGCCAGCCCTTTCCCGATCCAGTCCGCCACCCGGCGACCGTGGTTGCTGACCACCAAAAGCCCCCCCGGGGCGAGCCAGCCGCAGGCGCAGTGCAGAAAACGTTCCGTGAGCCAACGTGGCAAATGGGTGATCAGCGAGCCCACCCAGATGAGGTCGAACGTGCGTCCCAGGCGCACGGCCCGGAAATCCCGCCGGGAAGCGACCCCCTGGGCCTGGAGATGCCGGACGCAAAACGCCACGCCATCCGGATCGATGTCGCAGGCCGTCAGCGACGCCTGGGGAAAGCGCACCCGCAACACCCGGCCGACCCGGCCGTGACCGCAGGGAAGATCCAGGATCGCACCGATCGTGTCCTCGGACTTGCCGGCCACGGCCAGCGCCTCCTCGATGCACCGTATGGCCGACACGCCCACGTCGTAGTATTGACGGGCCACTCCGGCATGCAGCATGGCGTCCTTGGCGGCGATCCCCGTAAAAACCGTGGGAAACGGATAGCCGGGCGGCAACGGATACGCCGTCACCCCCTCCTCCAGGGGCGAGGACGCGTCCGTGGCAGACCGGGGGCTCCTGTTGTTTTCCATAGGAAATTCAATACTCCGCAGGTCCGCGCCCGATCAGCCGGGACGGAATTTCCGACCGCCGCCACCACCACCAGGAGGCCGGCTTGTCAGGGCTGGGAAAAAGCTGCTTGCGCGCTACGGAAAAACGAAGAGAAGCGCGTGTCGGAACCACCCGTTCACAGGGTTTCGTTCCTTCGTAACACCTGGTGGCGTCGTTTGCCGCGGCCGGTTGCTGCGGCGCGGAATCCAAGCCAAAGCAGGACCCTATTTCGCCGGTTTGGTGGCCTCGAACAACAAGGCGTTCGTACCGATGATCCCCGCTTGCGGCGCATAGATGTGCCACAAAGCCGGCAGGAAGCCAAGGCGGTTGAGTTTCAACAACATTTCCAGGGCAAAGATCGTATAGACAAGACTGCCGTGTTCCGGGTCCATGGGATTGAGGTGATACAGTGGCGGCAAGAGATGCTTGGTCCCGTCCTTCTCCTCCCGGGCCCGGGTTTCGTCGAAAAACAGGTGCCCGTAAAACGGCGCGGTGAAAACATGGCGTCCCCCGGGCTTGAGCACCCGGAAAATTTCCTGCTGGGCGCGGTACGGATCGGGAACGTGTTCGAGCACGTCCCGGGTGATGACCACGTCAATGCTGTTGTCCGGAAACGACAGCGCTTGCAGGTCCTCGTGCAATACCCCGTTGACGGTCTGTCCGGAGACATAGTCGGGTCCCAGGTATTCGCTGCAGCGGTAGCCCTTGTTGCGCGCCAGATGGGTGTGGAGCACCCCGGCGGTCTCGGCGTTGAACAGGACCACGGCGTCCGCAAAGCTGAGACATTTTTTCAATTTGTAGGTTTCATTCAAAAAATACGCGACTTGCCGCTCCCGGTTGGCCGAGTGGCAATGCGCGCAGGCCCCTGTTTCCCGCAACAGGGACAGGGGCGAGCCGATGCCGCGCCCGCCCTGCCACAGGCTGCCCATGGCCTCGCGCAGGGTGTCCGCGAATCCGGCCGGAAAATCGAAAACCGTCTCGTGCCCGCAGATGGGGCAGGTGCCGGAAAATCGGGCCCCGGCCGCCGCCTGTTCCTCCAGGGGCGTCGGCACAAACCGGATCGGATAGGTGCAGTGCAGACCGATCTTCCGGTACGGCTCGAACCCCGTGATAAGGCCAGCCCCTTGGGCGGGCGCAGGTCGCTTGCCGAACAGGCCGCGCCGGCGCAGCCACCGCCACATGCTTTTCATTCCGTCGTTTCCTCTTCCCCCGTCCAGGATCGCCGGGCCGCGTCCGACAGACGGACACAGGTTTCCCGGGCCGCCGCCAG
>Ga0268360_1001023_pt1 | contig 33919 bp, 26 predicted proteins | sample BioMet11_FD_192465 | JGI IMG/M metagenome (GOLD analysis project Ga0268360, IMG submission 192465) | Sewage microbial communities from Oakland, California, United States - Biofuel 11 (Illumina Assembly) | ecosystem: Engineered > Wastewater > Sewage > Unclassified | place: USA: California... | reverse complement strand
CTGAGTCCTGTAACCTTCCGTCCGTAAGGGTCTTCAAGAGTTCTTTTTGAATTTTCTTCTGCAACTTCAGGAGCTTTTTCTGGATTTTTCTGCTTCATGGCTGGTTAAAATCCCCTATTAAATATTTAACATGAAAATGCTGCCATCTGCAAGCACTTTCATTAGTTGTGAATGTTATTCAAAGAATATCATGTTCGTTTAGCATGCAATTCTTTATTAACTGACAATCTGAGCCTGAATATTTTCCCTTGTTTGCGAGACAAAAATTTCATTTTGGGAACGATCCTGGGAACAATCTATGAAATGATCTATAAACGGGTCAGTCCATAGTAATCCTGCTTTCAAATAAATTGGCATTTCTGAGAAAAGGCCCGGAATGTCTTGCTGGTTTATTGAATAAAGATACTAATATTGACTGAATAAGTATACTGATATGAACAGGATGCTTAAGGCAATATGAATTGAACATATAATGATATAAGTATATGATTATTAGAGTCCTAAACTAATTATTTAATTTTACCTATATAAATGAATACTATAATTATCTAATGAGCTTAGAACTTTAAAATCGGAGCCTCTTTTATCAATATTTTTTTGAATTGAACTGTTCTTTCCTCAGAGTAGATATAACCTTTACTTAAAATTAATGTGCACGGATGCAAATATCAGGACTTTCGGATTTTCCAAAAAAGAATCAGTCAGAGTGGAATCAGTCAGTGTGAAATCAGTCAGAATGGAATCAGTCAGTGTAGAATCAGTCAGTGTAGAATCAGTCAGTGTGAAATCAGTCAGAATGGAATCAGTCAGTGTGAAATCAGTCAGAATGGAATCAGTCAGTGTGAAATCAGTCAGTGTGAAATCAGTCAGTGTGAAATCAGTCAGCGCGAATTGACATTCCTTGCATAGATTTTTTGAGTCTTTCTTTTTTACTCATTGGCATGAAAGTGTTTTCAAGTACTTTCATTTCTTTGTGCATGTTATTCAAAGAATATCATGTTCGTTTTTCCTGAAAACAACCATAAAGCGCTTAAAACAGATGCATAATAAATGCAGGTCATCCAGTGTTATATGGCTGATATTGCCATGGTTAAGTATTCATTATGACAAATACTTGCGTTTTTGTGCAAGAAACACACGTCAGCTCCAGTTGCACTGAGGATCGGAACAGCTCCGTCACTATTCACTTTCAACTTTAGTAGAGCCAGTTTACTCAGTTGAAATACCCTCATCAGGAGAAGAGAGCTCACTGAGTTCTTCGATTTCTTCTTCTCCAAGCACTCTTGCAAGATTTAGTAGAATAAGAGGCCTGTTCCCTACTTTACCAACGCCTACCAGGTATTCCGCATTGATTTTTGATTTGATCATCTCAGGGGGCGGTTGAATTGAAGAAGGTGGCAGGTTAATGACCCCCTTTACGGAATTTACAAGCATTCCAAGGACTGTATCTTTAACCTCCACTATGATAATTCTAGACAGGCTGTCAGTCTCTTTTGATCTGAAGTCAAGCCGCTTGTTAAGGTCTATCACCACGAGAATCTTTCCCCGTAGGTTAATAAGCCCTTTTACGCATTCTGGAGCCTGAGGGATGCGGGTGATCCTCGGAACTGGAATAACTTCGGAGACCTGCATAATATCTACTCCGAACTCTTCACCTGAAAGTTCAAAGGTCACTAAACGAAGATTTTCTTCCGAAAATCCTGAACCTTCATCTGATGTTTCTTCAAACATTTGAATTCCTCAAATTAACTCCAAAATTTTAACTTGACATGTTTTCTGACCCTTCTTTTAAGTCACCAAATTTGAACTTCTCCGTAGCTGTTTTCATTCTTTCCCCAAGCAAAGAAAGATCGCTAGCCATGTTAGCAAGTTCTGACATTGAAGCACTCTGCTCTTCAAGAGCTGCAGCAGTTTCCTGGGTCCCTGTAGCGGACTGTTCCGAAATTGAGGAAATATCCTCCAGAGCGGAAGTGATTTCTTCAATAGATGCAGACTGTTCTTCTGTAGCAGCTGCAACATCCTCTACCATATTTGTAATTTCATTGATTGTAGTTACAATCCCTGCAACCATTTCAACTGCGTTATTAACAGACAGGGAACCGGCCTGTACATCTTTTTTACTGGCCTCTATACTTTCCACGGTTTCACTGATACTGTTTCTTATTTCATCGATTAAGCTGGAAATGTCATTAGCAGCACGACCGGATTCGTCGGCAAGTTTTCGGACCTCATCGGCTACAACAGAAAAACCCCGGCCGTGCTCGCCAGCCCGTGCAGCCTCAATTGCAGCGTTCAACGCAAGCATATTTGTTTGGTCGGCAATCCTGGTAATAAGAGTTACAATTTCATTGATTTGTTGAGACTTGGAGTCAAGCTCCGTTATCACTTCCTTAGTTTCATCAACAGAGAAGCGAATACGGTCCATATTTACCAGGATTTCTCTTGAGGCGTTTCCGATGTTATTGACAGAGTTATTGACAAGATTCGTATTTTTAGAAACTTTCTGGGTATTCTCCGCAATTTCCTGGATATTGTGTGTCATATCCTGCATTGCATGAGTTATATCCACTATTTTTGTACTCTGCACTTCAGCCCCGTTTGAGATTTCAGTTGCGGTGTCAGAAATTTTCCTTGAAGCTGAAGCCACTTCCTCAGAAGAAGCAGACATTTCTTCTGAAAGCGTAGAAAGGTGAACCGAACTTTCCTGAATTCCTTTTATTAGGCTCCGAAGATTTTCAACCATTGATTTAAAAGCTTGTGATAGTTGAGAGATTTCGCTTCTCGAATTTCCTTTAATCTCAACACTAAGGTCTCCCTTAGAAATTTTCTCGGCCGCTTCGAGCAGTTCGTATATGGGTTTTCTGTAGAGATCCAAAATCACAAAAACAAGTAAAGCACCGATAAGTATTGAAAGAAGAGTAACGAAAAATATTTTATTTATAGAATTTACGATCAGAGTGTTGAGCTTCTCTTTCTGGTCGGCACTGGAGGCTTCAGCATCCCCTTTAATCTGTGAAGCTATGGTTGCCATATTTTTCACATCAATCGCCTGTTTCTGTTTAAGAATCGTCAGGCGATCAAAGTCATTACGGCTTTCTTTGACGTTGGCAATTATTGTGTTTCCAAGCTCAAGATTTTCAGGTTTTACCATCTGCTTATTTAAACTCTCGGTAACTTCAGTTATATTCTCCATAAGCCGATAGAAGTTTTCCGCATACTGATCTTCGGAAGTAATTATATAATTCTGGTACTGGTTCCTAGCGTCCATTGCAAGTATGCTGATTTTCTGAGCTTCCTGAGCATTGGATAATTTTTGCTGGAGAACTTCGCCTGAAGAACCGTTTTCTACATATTGTTGATATTGAAACATCTGGTTTTGATAAAGTTCATCTGCTTTCTGTAAAATAAGCTCTCCATTTGAGTCAATATCGGTTCTCAGGGCTATCTCTTCATCGTTTGCTTTAACATAGCTATTAAAATTTTCCCTGAATTCGCTAGAATTTTTAAGAATAGAATCCATTCGGTCCTGGTTTACAGGATCGAGGTAACCGAGATATATTTCTTTGGATATAGATGCTTGTGTGGGTATAAGATCAAGGTGTTTATAAGTGTCTTCCTTATAAACAGGATCACCATAAATAACATAATTTTCCTGAGCTTCCAGGGCTCCCTGCATATTATTTGTGATAAAGGTCATGTTTTGAATGGCCCGGCTTTTCTTTTCAACATCATTCATACCATGATAACCTGTGTACCCAACAAAGAAAATCAAAATCAGAAGAAGAGCAAAGCCTATAACTAGATGCCCTATTTTTGTGTTTTTATACATTTTTCTCACCCTTGCCTTCAGCTTCTCCACTTCTATACATCTTCTATACCTCTTCTATACCTCTTCTATCTTCATGGGCTGTTAAAATATCAGTAGTATCCGCAAGGAAAGTTAAAGGAGGGGAATGTTTCTATGGAGACTGCCTGATCTTCCCAAAAAATTATTCAATACAGACTATTTAAGAGTTGATAAATTTTTTGATATATTAAAAAAGAGAACATGATAGAAAATTATTTTCTGTGATTTTAACCCAGTTTCACTCAATATCTCTTTAGATGTCTACCAAGTCTGACCTTTAGGCAACCGTCTTTTTATTTTTGCATATATATTGAAACTGTCTTTTTAATTTCACATACATATTAAAACTGTCTTTTTAATTTCACATACATATTGAAACTGGCTTTTTAATTTCATATATATGTTATAGGACTTACACATCTAAGCAACATAATGAATTACGGCAAAGACTGTGAATTAAAATCACGTTTTAGACATTTAACGGTTTGATGCTGTTGATTTTTTGGTTCAACTGCATAAATCCTATATTATATCTTCAAGAATCCGCTATTGTAAGAAAATACTCGACCTGTGAGCCAAAGTCGCCAAAGTTTATGGGTTTGGCAAGAACAGCATAACATCCAGCCTTAAGGAACTTTTCTTTACATTCAGGATCAGAGTAACCTGTGACCGCAACTACCTTTATACCCCGAGTTTCAGGGTTGAGTTTTATTTTTTGAAGCAATTCAAGACCGTGCATTTTCGGAAGTTCCATATCAAGCAATATCAGGTCAATTTTTGCTTTATTGAGAATTTCAAGAGCTTCAAAACCATTTTTCGCCTTTTTTGGCTCATGTCCAAAGGACTTAAGTAAGTCTGCTTCAACGGTCAGATTAAGTAAGTTATCTTCAACAATCAGGATTTCAGGCACTCAAATCTCCTCCTAAGGGGGGTTGCTTGAAGATTTTGTAAGCTGAACTTTTTGTAAATAAGATTCATAACCGAGATTTTTTTGTAAACAAGATATTATAAATGAAATTTTGTCAAATAAATGCTAAGTAACGGATTTTCTAACGCATTGAATTTTCTAATGCATTGAATTTTCTAATGTATTGAGTTTTCTAGTGTCGCGTCAATTTTCAAGGATTCACTGATTCCGAATAATTGTAATTGATTTTATGCGACATCTTGCAGTTGATTCGATACTAGTGAATAATGAATTTTTTAAGTAAGGTCTGAAACAAGAAAATGTAAAATGAAAATCTTTCCTTGTATCTTTAGCAGGTATACATTAGTCCTCCCTAAAACCAGGGCCATAAAGTTATGGAGATATTATTCTATCTTCAACAAGTATACCTTAGGCCTATAAATATTCCCGAGGTTAGTTTCAATTTACAATAATATATGAAGTTTAAGAAAATATAAATTTATTTGTTAGATTTAGATTCATATTATTAATATATAAATAGTGATAAAATAATTTATTTAAATTCAGGGTTCGTTTTTGAGGTCACTGTTGTAGAAAAAAACTAAAATTAATCCCAGATTAAATCTAAAACAAACAGAGAAACGCTTTATTTATAAAACATAATATAATTAATGCATTATTTAAATTTGAAGATCAAAACCGGAACTCGGCTGAAGATTGGGAAAGAGTGGATAACTTTTGCAAATAATTTATTAGCATGTCAATTAACTAGAGAATCTAAATAAATTTCAGCTTTCTGACATTATAAAGACAATTAAAAAATTTAATATAGCAGGTTTCGCATATATTTTTCTACACAATTTGGATAAATATGTCTTAACAAATAAACTGTACTGGTTACATGTGTTAACCCTGAATAATTTTTGAATTAGGTTATTTGATTCATGGCATAGGTTTGTGGAGAATATGTAGGCATAAGGCAAACTTCTGCAGAGATAAAAATAAGGTGTCGAACATTCCAAAAAATAAAAGTGTAAATATCATCCGATATTGTCGCTTGTTCAAGAACGGAAGAAGGGAAATGAATGGCCAGAATTATGATCGTGGACGATGCCGAATTTATGCGGATGATTATTAGAGATATTCTTCTGATTCACGGACATGAAGTTGTTGCTGAGGTAGATGATGGGGAAGAGGCAATTCAGATTTATTTCGAAGTAAAGCCCGATATTGTGTTAATGGATATAATTATGCCAGATATGGATGGAAAAGAGGCACTGCAAAAAATTCTTACTATGGATCCTAAGGCAAAAATAGTAATGTGTTCTTCCATTGGTCAACAGGCCCTCATAACTGAATCAATGAAAATAGGAGCTATGGGCTTTATAGTAAAACCTTTTGAGCCTGATGGAATGCTCGATGTAATAAGAAAAATTGCTGAACCGAATTAGATCCGATTTGAGCCTGATTGTAGATCAGTACTATTAAATCAAATTGCATTAACTGAAACTGCATTGAATAAAACAATTGAAGCTGTATTGAATAAAACAATTGAAGCTGCACTAATTATGTCAAATTAGACTTTTGTTAAATAAAAATTATAAGACGAAACTATCAAAAGACGAAACTATTAAAATAAATATTATATTTGAAGAAAAGTGCTTGAGAGGACTATCCGCGCACTTATAGTGACTGATTCTGCTTTAATTCGCAAATTCCTTTCCAATATTCTCAGTCAGGACCCAAATCTCAGAGTTATAGGAACGGCATTCAATGGAAAGGACGGCCTTGAAAAAATTAAAAAATTAAGGCCTGATGTCGTTCTTCTAGACAATGTTATGCCTATTTTTGACGGCCTTAAGACTCTTGCGCGGGTTATGAAAGAGTGCCCAACTCCTGTTGTAATGATTTCAGCCCTTGAGGAAAGAGCTAAGGAAATTATGCTTACAGCCTTTGAATAAGGAGCAGTGGATGTAATCCAGAAGCCTGAAGGGATTCTCAGTCAGAGCATACCAGATATGGCAGAAGAAATTTGGAGAAAAACCCTTGAAGCTGCAAAAGCTAATCTTGAAAATCTGGAGTTCATGCGAAATAGGGAATTGGAAAAACCGGACATCAATCAAAGAGAAAAATTAGAGTATAAAGCTGAACAGAAATAGGGACTAAACAAATGTTAGGATTAAACTAGAAATAGGAACTAAACAAATTTGAGATTAAAACAGAAACAGGGACTAAACAAATGTTGGGATTAAAACAGAAATAGAGATTAAAAACCATAATTGGATACGAGACCTAATCTAGAATTCAATCCTATTGAATTCTGTGTTGAAAAATCATCTAAAAAGAAAAAAAGGAAAATCTGAACTTCCAAAAAAGCAGGGAAAATTATGGATATGTCAAAATATATGGGCATTTTCAGGGCAGAGTCTGAGAAATATATCAAAGAGTTGAGTGATTCCCTGCTGGTGCTTGAGACTGAGCCTGAAAATGCGGAACAGATGAATACGCTATTTCGTGCAGCTCATACATTCAAAGGTATGGCCGCAACTATGGGGTTCAAACAAATTGTAGAGTTAACGCATGAAATGGAAAGTTTGATAGACAGACTGCGTACACGGCAAATTGTACTTAATTCTTCTTTGATTGATGTTCTCTTAGTATGTGTGGATGCCCTTGAGGAGCTTTTAGAAAATATCTGTGAGAGTGAGGGAAATAAGCCCGGAAAAAGAGAAAAAGATGGGGATACTAAAAACGAATCCCATACTGATGTCTACGAAGTGTTAAAAGCCCTAAGGGAAGTAAACGATTCTCCTGAAAACGTTTCCATTCAAAAAGCCGGAGATAAATCCCTGCCTGCAGAGAAAGAAAATGAAGAAGGTGGAGAAGAAGGTGAAGAAGAAGGTGGAGAAGAAGGTGGAGAAGAAGGCTGCAAAATAAAAGATAACGGAAAAAAATGCATTAGAGATAAAGAAGTATCAAAAACTGAAGAAACTAATAAAGTAAAAAATGCCGCGAAAGAAATATATCGACCAGAAAAAGAAGAAAAAACTCCAGCTTATCCAAAATCAAATCCTAAAGTGAAAATTGTTCATAACCCAAGAATCAGTACCGAGCAGCTTGATAAATTGATGAATCTTGTGGGCGAGCTCGTAATTAACCAGAGCAGAATAAACGAGCTTACACGCAACCTGCAATCCAAGGAGCTTGAGGCTGCACTTTCAGATTTTCATAAACTAACAAGAGAACTGCAAGATGAAGTGATCGAGGCAAGAATGGTACCTCTGGACCATATTACCTATATTTATCCCAGAATGATCAGAGATCTTGCACGCGTACAAAATAAAAAAATTGATTTTATAATCAAGGGTAAAGAAATCAAGCTCGACAGAACTATTCTCGAAGAAATTGGGGATTCCCTGGTTCACCTGTTAAGAAATGCAGTAGATCACGGAATTGAAACTCCGGAGAAGCGTGTGAAACTTGGGAAAAAAGAGAATGGTACTATACTGGTTACAGCTTCAAGACAGGAAAATTTTGTCCTTATTAGAATAGAAGATGATGGATGTGGAATAGATACTAAAGAAATAAGGAAAGTTGCATTAAAGAAAGGAATTATCTCAAGAGAAAGTGCGGAGCAGCTTCAGGAAGAGGAAGCAATGCAGCTTATCTTTACTCCAGGTCTCAGTACCTCTGATAGTGTTACCGATATCTCCGGAAGGGGAATCGGGATGGATGTTGTAAAAAACAGAGTTGAACGCCTTGGAGGATCCGTAAAAGTTGAGTCAAAGCCTGGACTTGGTTCCAGGTTCGAATTGAAACTCCCTTTAACCGTTGCGGTTTATCAGGCCATGCTAGTAAGAGTTGAAAAGGAAAAGTACGCAATTCCCTTCACAAACATAGTGAAAAACATTGAAGTTAGCTCGCAGGAAATCAAGCATATCAAAGGACAGGAAGTCATTTTGATAGACGATAAAATTCTTCCACTTTTAAGATTGAGAAGGCAGTTTCAGCTACCTGATGATGACAACGAGAACAATATTTTCGTAGTTATGGTTGAAAAACACGGGCAATATATTGGAGTAGTCGTAGACGAGCTGCTTGGAAAACAGGAAGTAATAGTAAAAAGCTTCAAAAGTAAGCTTCTTGACAATACCGGAAGATTTGCAGGAGCAACAATTCTGGGCGACGGAAACGTTATTTTAATTATCGATGTTAACTCCCTTATTTGAGATACGTAGGAAGCATTAATGGGGATAGAAAAGCCTGGATAAAAAAACTGGATAAAAAAACTGGATAAAAAAACTGGATAAGAAAACCTGGATAAAAAAACTGGATAAAAAAAACTGGACAAAAAACCTGGATAAGAAAACCTGGATAAGAATACCTAGATGAAAAAACCTGGATAAGAAAACCTGGATAAGAAAACCTGGATAAGAAAACCTGGATGAAAAAACCTGGATAAGAAAACCTGGATAAGAAAACCTGGATGAAAAAACCTGGATAAGAAAACCTGGATGAAAAAACCTGGATAAGAAAACCTGGATGAAAAAACCTGGATAAAAGAACCTGGATAAGAAAACCTGGATGAAAAAACCTGGATAAAAGAACCTGGATAAAAGAACCTGGATAAAAGTACTGCCGGTGAAAAAATGGATAACGGCCCAGTTAGAAAGGCAAATGATAGTGAAATAAATAAAGGGAAAAATAAAGGGAAAAGTAAAGAGATAAATAGAGGAATAAAAACGTATCAAAATCTAGAAAAAGACCCGGGCTTTGAATTATTAAAGAGAAATATTAGTGGAAACACCGGCTTTAACTGTGAATATTATAAGGAAGCTCATTTCAAGCGTAGAATTAACGTGCGCGTTCGCGCCACCAATTCTGAGAGTTATGGAGCATATCTAAAACTTTTGAAGAAAGATCCGGAAGAATACGAATTTCTTCTTGACGCTCTCACTGTAAATGTTAGTGAGTTTTTCCGAAATCCCGAAACCTTCAGAATAATCGAAAAAGATGTCGTTCCCTCTCTTGTTACAAACAGATCAGGACTATTTATCCGATCAATTCGCATCTGGAGTGCTGGTTGTGCGGCAGGAGAAGAAGCCTATTCCCTTGCTATCCTGCTTCACAGGACCCTGAAAAACGACTTTAATAAGTATAGAATAAGAATTATAGGGACGGATATTGATATTCAAAGTCTGGAAAAAGCCAAAAAGGGCATTTATAATGAGAATTCACTTAAAAACCTTGATCCAGGCACAAAGGAACGTTATTTCTTCAAACAGGGAGATAATTATCAGGTAATAGACGAGGTTAAGAATATAACGCAATTTAAACGTCACGATTTGATTTCAGATCCCAGAATCGATCATTTTGATCTTATTGTCTGCCGAAACGTAATGATATATTTTAAAAAGGAGATTCAGGAGCAATTACAGCTTAGTTTCTACAGGGCTCTCGAAAAAGGAGGATTTTTTATAATAGGAAAGTCCGAAACACTGCTTGATACTGCATCAAGTTTCTTTAGATCTTACAATACAAGAGAGCGCCTGTACATAAAGGAAATCTAAAGGGACATTTGTGGAAGATCAAGAACCTGAGAAATTTGTATTATCCCAAAATTAATTCACTTTTTTAATGTAGTTTAATAATTATATCCTGTATACAGATAACCCAACTATTTAATTTCAACTTCAAACTTGCTTTATTTTATATGATCGTTCTCCTTTACTCAAATGAGTTGGAATTACTCAACATTTAACTTATGCCCACCTGCTGCTTTATCGCCTATTTAACTTTCGTACAGTTTTGAATTTGTGAAATCATTTCAGGACACAACACGAGGATACCGGCAAAAATTACGGACGTACAGCAATCCTTGATACTTCTACTGGTGATCTCCTAATAAGGATTATTTTTAAGGACTATTTTGAGAGAAGAAGCAACATTGATAAATAATTTTAAATTTCAGATTTTTAAAACAAGTCATTTTTGACTTCACTTTCGTTTCTTCATCTTTTCTCTGAAAACGCACATAAAATTCTTCTAATCACAGGCACAAAGAAATGAAAGTACTTGGAAGAACTTTCATGCCAAAATTATATATCTGATATAAATATTATAATTCACATTATTAGTTCCATTAATAAAGCAAAAGAAATAAAAGTAGCATAAAACTTTAAATGTGTATCTGAGGTTAGATCCAAGGTAAAGTGACACTCTGAGTATACCTACTCTGAGTATACCTGAGTACACTCTTAGTATATTTTAAGTATACTTTAAGCAACAAATTAAGTTATACTTTAGATAACACCATGAGTGCACTTGAAGTACGTATTATAGTCATGCCTGTAATTGTTGCAACAAAAAAACATCATTGTATCTCATTGGGAAGTTGCATTATTTAGCCTCGTGACCATAGTATACATTAAGTATACATTAAGATACATTAAGTACGCTTTAGATAACACTCTGAGCACTGCTCTAAAATTCTTTGAGTAACCCTTTGAGTAAACACTATATTCTCAGTTATTCTGTAAGAGATCTGAAAAGTTCTGAAAGCTTATAGAAAACGAGAAACAGGGAACCAAACCTGATCATTCGTAAACTAATGTCATGGCAATTTAATTATTGAGCATAATCTTGGCATAATCTTTGATAGCTTTTCATCAAAAGATGTCGATTCAGAGTTAACATGTGACCAATAACTAAATTTTCAAGATACTAGTTTCAAGATAACAATAATTAAGCAAATGGGAGATTTTTATGGAAATCAACGGAGTAGAAATCGAAGATACATATGCAGAAGCGTTTCCAATCAAGATTGCACGGGTACTCATAACAGCTGCTACCAAGCGCTGGGCCCTTGTAGCAGCTACTGAAGCTATAGGCTTTGCAACATCCGTTATAATGTGTCCTGCCGAAGCTGGAATTGAGAGATTAGCAAGTCCCGGTGAGACTCCCGATGGCAGGCCTGGAGTTTACATTCAGATATGTAATTTTAAATATGAAGCTCTGGAAGGACAATTGCTTCAAAGAATTGGACAATGTGTCCTCACAGCCCCTACAACTGCAGTTTTCAACGGGCTTCCTGAGGCTGAAAAACAGTTTGCCATTGGTGCTAAACTCAGGTTTTTCGGCGACGGCATGGAGTCAGAAGTCCAGATTGAAGGCCGCAAGATGCACAAAATTCCTATCATGGAAGGGGACTTCTTAAACGAGGAAAATATTGGAGCTGTAGCTGGAATTGCAGGCGGAAACTTTTTCATCTTCGGAGACTCCCAGATGACCGCCCTGAACGCAGCCGAAGTTGCTGTTGATGCAATTGGAGAGCTTGAAGGTACAATTACCCCCTTCCCTGGCGGCATTGTATCCAGCGGATCCAAATCCGGAGCAAACAAATACAAGTTCCTGAAAGCTACTGCTAATGAAAAATTCTGCCCTTCCATAAAGGATAAGGTTGAAAACACTGAAATCCCGGCAGATGTCAATGCTGTTTATGAAATAGTCATCAACGGGCTTGATGAAGAAAGCATAAAAACTGCCATGAAAGCAGGAATTAAAGCCGCTGTAACTGTTCCGGGCGTTAAGAAAATCTCAGCAGGAAACTACGGCGGAAAGCTGGGTAAATATCAGTTTAAACTGCATGAGCTCTTCTAAGCTCTAAAACTTTTTCTTTTTTTACTTTTTTCTTTATTCTTGGCTCTTCGCTACTTCGAGTGGGTAACTTGCATTTAACTTCAAACGCACATGAAATTCTTCTAAATCACAGACACAAAGAAATGAAAGTAGTTGAAAGAATTTGGCTCTTCGTTGTTTTGTGTGGATATCCTCATAATATTCTCATAAAAACCAATGCAGTCTTGAATTTAAAATAATCTTATCCATAGGGGATGACGAAGAGCCAAGAATTTTCATGCCAAATGTTAAAGTAGCAATATTAAAGTAGCATATAGCATATATGAAAACGGTTATTGTTGAAAATCACATTCAAGCTCAATTTTTTCATATTTGATCTCAATGCTTTCTAACTAAACAATTATTTTCAATCTATACAAAACAGCGAAGAGCCTTATTTTTATTTTCTATTTTAGCCCTTATGTAATGATAATCACAGAATATAGGATCGAATATAAAAAAATAAAAGACTTTAGATATCAAAGACATTAGATATCAAAGACATTAGATATCAAAGACTTTAGATATCAAAGATTATATCAAAGACTTTAGAGTCCAATTGCATTAAACCCAGAAAGTAAAACATCTCTCGGGTCAATGCCAGTTACATGCATCATGACATAAGCTGCAACGAAGGTCCCTGTCATGCTTCCTATGTTTGCAAAGCTTGCGACAAGGAGGACTCGCATGAACTTATTTTTGAACATTTCCTTGAAGGTTTCTACTCCTGCCAGAGCTTTTATGTCTGCAGTAGTAGGGTTTCGCTGTTTCGCTTCGACAAGACCAGCAAACCAGCCTGCAGCAATAAGAGGGTGCAGAGTAGTTAGCCAGGCAACCGAAAAGGCAGTCAGAACTGAATAAGGATGTCCACCTGCAAGTAAAGTACCGATTGCACTGAGAGTTCCTGTAATAATAAACCACCATCCGAAGGCTATTAACAGGAGTTTAAGTGGAACACCAGAAAACAGCAGTAGTAAAAAGAATCCAACTATAACGGCGACAAAAGCAAAGCCAACAATCTTTCCAAGACCTATGCGTTTCTTTGGAACCTGCATAAGACTATTCAGTGGAGGAACGCTTTTTGGATTCTTCAGGTACTTAGTTACTCCTGGCTTATGTCCGGCTCCAATTACCACGACAACAGTTTTGTTTCCACCTGCGGCAACCTTGAGGATGCTTCCTGCAAGATATGCATCCCTTTCATCAATGAGAACCTCAGCTGCAGTTGGGGCAAATTCTCTAAGTTCATTTACGAGGCCAGTTACAACGTCGGTTTCTGTAATTTTATCAATGTCTATGTCAGTTCCTTTTCCTATTCCTATTAAGCCACCTAAAAGGGAAAAGATCATCTTGACTTTTTCCAGGAACTTCATTTTTCCCCAGAAACGCTGGAGGGTCACCTGAATATCCCTATCAATTAAGGCAATTTTAGCCCCTGTAGACTCGGCTTCCTCGATTGCAGCAAGCATTTCGGCTCCGGGCCTTACACCCATGTCGTCGCCGATCTTTTTCTGTACATAGGCAAGCAGCCAGTGAATCATGTAATAGTAAACCTTGCCTTCAGTAAGAATGTCCTTGATAGGCACCTGCTTTTCCTGCACATTACCCTTCAGGGAATCATAACGTCCCCTACAAAGCTCGACAGCTACAATATCAGGTTTCAGATCCCTTATAGCGGCCTTGACCTCGGCAACACTCTTTTCAGAGACATGGGCGGTTCCTATAAGCACAACTTTTGATGGCTGATATTCAGCCTGATGCGCATCCGAAAATTGAGAAGATGAAGGAATTGAAACTTCGGAAGCCGAATCAGGAATAGGTTCTGCAATAATTTCGGAACTTATGTCAAGCTTGGTTTCAAGCTTATCAGGTTCTATCTTGGATGCTGACACAGAAGTTTTTTCTTCCTGCGGCACGTTAATTGAAGAACCAGAAATTTTAGACTTTCCGACAGAAGTGGAGTTTTCTGCGGATTCGGTCACAAGTTTGTCCATAGAATATATTGACTCCTGAGATGAACTTATTGACTCCTGAGATGTACTATAAAAATTGTAGTCAGGGTCCTTGTCCTGAGAATCTGTAATTTCAGGTTTGCTCATTGTTAATCTCTCTGCTGCGACACGTTAAGATGATGCGTGAAAGCATATCCCTTGAAGGACTGCAGTTAATTGCATGAGTAATTAAATTCTTCACATAAAATAACCAAGCTATAAAAAAACTTAGCTATAAGCAGATAGTTAACTGGTGGTAATTATCTGCCAGAGATTTATATTTTGCTGCTTTCAGGTTTTATTCTTAGATTCATATTTCGCTGCTATCAGGTTTTATTCTTAGATTTATGTTTTTTGCCTTCAGAGTTTTATTCTTAGATTCATATTTTGTTGTCTTCAGAGTTTTATTCTTAGATTCATATTTTGTTATCTTCAGGTATTATTCTCAGATTCATATTTTGTTATCTTCAGGTTTTATTCTTAGATTCATATTTTGTTATCTTCAGGTATTATACATAATATTTATAATTTTTAATTTATATAATTATTTATAAACTTATCTAATATATTCCAATACAATTTGGTAAAACATGAGTTATGAAAAATTTAATAGAGTATGATCTTTTGATAAAAATATCTTTTGATGAAACCTTAATGAAACCTTATTTTGACAAGTCCTTTTTGATTAACTCCCTGTAAAACCTCTTTGATAATTTCCTCTTGATAAATTCTACTTAAGAATTTTCTTACTCGGAAATCTCCCTAATCTAGAGTGTTTAAGAATTACTCTGACCTCAGTTTCAGAGTCCGTACAAGATCCGTTCTTGAGAGTATCCCTACAATCGACCCGTTATCAATAACTAGAACTCTTCCAATATTTTTAGATGAGATAAGTCTCAGGATATCAACGGCTTGCGCATCCGGAGATACCGAGATAATATCTCTGGTCATAATATCCGAGACCTGGGCCGCCGGGCGGTCAACAGGAGGAATATGCTGGATGTCCGTAAACGTCACAATTCCTTTCAGGCTGTCCCCTTCCATAACAGGGTAACCCATATGTTTCTTCTCAAACATGAATTTGACCAGGTCGTCCACGCTCATGGAAGGACTGACTGAAACCACATTCCTGGTCATAATATCCCTGACCCTAATATTTTCAAGTGTCACCTCAGCCCGAGTAGAGCGTTCCTCTTCAGACGCGCCGACATAAATAAAGAGCGCGATCAAAGGAAACCAGGGATTGCCTACGAGAATTCCAAAAATTGCCATAAGAACAGCAAAAAATTTCCCTACAGATGCTGCACTCTGGGTAGCTTTCACATAGGACATTCTTCTCGCGTAGAAAGAGCGAAGTACTCTACCCCCATCCATTGGAAAAGCAGGCAGCAGGTTGAAGATCCCGAGTATAAGGTTCATAACCCCAAGAATCCAGATAACAAGGTATACCGGGTTTTGAGAAAGCATAGGGTTAGGGGAAATGAAACTTCCGTATACTAAAAGACAGACTAAGCCTATTACAAGGCTTGTAAGGGGTCCCGCAGAAGCCATTTTTGCTTCCTGTTCAGGTTTTCGGGGTATCTTTTCCATAGACGACACTCCTCCAAAAAGGAAGAGAGTGATGTTCTCAATTTTGACCCCGTAACGCATTGCTAGATATGAATGTGCAAGTTCATGTACAAGGATCGAAGCAAAAAGCAGGATTGCAGTCAGGACTGAAAGCGAATATCTTGTGATAGACGGCTCAACTCCTTCAAAACCAAAAGGTTGCGGGTTGATCGCAAACGCATAAGCAAATATGGGTAATATGAGAAGAAAAGTTATGTGCAGCCTGATAGGTATACCCATAACACTCCCGATTTTCACTGACGATTTCATAAAGTAAATACCCCCATTTTCATTTTTATAGTATTAAGAAGACGGCTAAACGTTGAATATGAACTAACGCTAAATCAGGTTAACGCTAAATCAGATTAACACTAAATCAGGTAAAGTTGGATCTGAACTTAAAATATCAGGTTCAGACTGTCGCGAATAACACAGCTCATCAGGAGTAGAAATTTATAGGTAGTTCTGTTCATAAATTCCACTGGAGCTGTCCGTAATTTCACTAAACTCTGCTCTTAAACTCTTCATAAGTTCACTAAACTCTGCTCTTAAACTCTTCGTAAGTTCACTAAATTCTGCTTCTAAACTCTTCATAAGTCCACTAAACTCTGCTCTTAAACTCTTCGTAAGTTCACTAAATTCTGCTTCTAAACTCTTCGTAAGTTCACTAAATTCTGCTTCTAAACCCTTCTAATTAACTTTCCCTCATAAAGTCGTCTTGAAAAATTCAACTGATCAAATTACCTGATATAAAGATAACTGACCTCATTTATTATTTGGCGATAATTATACATATCTGTTTGTACGTGATGAGACACGACTAATACGCAATAGCAAATTAAAACAGTTGAGCAAAAACCGAAGAAATTATGTAAGTAAGAAAGAAGTAAGATTTTAAATTCTGCTGTCAATTAAAGTTCTGCTGTTACTTTTCTCAAATCTTGCAGGAATTCGTCTATATCACGGGATGTGTTGTGAGGCATCAGGACCAGGCGAAGAGACCTTGGGTTGCGAGTAATTGAGACGTTCCAACCAAATTTTTTAAGGAGCTGTTCCCGCACAAGATCAGGGTTCGGAACTCTCAGAGCGACCACGTTCATTACAGGCTCGATCAGAGGTTCGAAACCTAATTTTCGAGATTCTTTGACCAATTTTGCAGTAAGCTGCATGCAATATTGTACATTTTTTCTATATCCTTCACGTCCAAGATACTTCATAATGGCATAAGTGGCCGCGGCTGAAGCTCCACTACGTGTGCCTGTGAGAGTAAACTGAGCTTTTGTTGTAAGATATGGAGTATTTACCTTAAGTGAGTCCATAAAAGAAGGAGATCTGAATAACAGGGCACCCGAGGGAATTGTGGAAAGACCCATCTTATGGGGATCTACTGCAATGGAGGTAACACCTGGAACTTTGAAATCGAATGAATATGGCTTTTCAAGGAATGGAATTACAAACCCTCCGAAAGCTGCATCAATATGAAGGAAAATCTCATTTTCAAGAGCAAGTTTTGAAAGTTCCTCAATCGGATCTATCTGTCCGAATTCTGTATTTCCTGCTATCCCTACGAGTCCGATGGTGTTTGCATCTATAAGACTTTCCACAGACGCGATATCCACCCTGAATTCAGAATCCAGAAGAGCTCTTTTAACCTTAATCCCCATCATATTGGCGACCTTATCAAATGAGAAGTGAGCTGACTCGGGAACAACTATATTGAGAATCTCACCTGACTTTTTCCCGTCCTCAGTCACGAGGTTTTTCATGCCTCTTATAGCCTGAATATTAGATTCCGTGCCTCCTGTTGTAAGATAACCGCAAACCGAACTCTCACATGAATCTCCGGAAGGAATTTCAACAGATTGAGCATGAAGAAGTTCTCCCAGCATCTGGATAACTTCTTGTTCCAGTCTGTGGGCACCTGCAAAAAGTCCCAGGTCGCCCAGGTTAGCCTCAATAAATAGCCTGTGAGCCTCAATCGCGATTCTGTGCGGGTGAGTGCACATTGAACTTAAAACCCTGTAGTAATCCGTATCTTCTGACTTTACATCTTCCAAGTAGGAAAATATCTCTTTCTCAGAAAGACCCTGCTCATTCATGTGGATAAAGTAAAACCAGTTTTATTTAAAATACTTATGGAATACAACTGCTAAATTACCAGGTACCTCTCCTAACAACAGGACGAGGAAGTGTCCAAAATATAAAAAAAAGAATGTATGTAAGATATCATAATAATGTCTGCTTAAGAGGGAGACCCCTATATTTCGAGTGGAGAGATTTTTGTAGGTATAGGAATGTGAATTTATCAAAACATATAGCTTAGATTTATTAGTTTTTGAAAAATGAAAGTACTTGAAAGAACTTTCATGCTGAACAATACTTTTTCTGATAGATTAGGTCATCATGAAAATATTTGATGAATACATTTAATCAGTTTTTTCTCTATTGTGAAATACTTCTCCAAAAAGAAACTAGCCTTTTTAATAATAAATTATATATAGTATTAACTCTATAACTAAACAACATTATTTTACTGATAAGCAGAATAAAACCTTATTTTATTTTGCTGCCTAGAACTTCCAATCTCTTTAATGGAAACCATGGGGTCTGGGGGTTATATAAACGTTCCAGTGGAAATTAGGGGGTCTAACCTATGTTTTTACTCTTTTCTTTGATTTCCTTAACTTTCTTTAATTTTCTGACTTTCTTTAATTTCCTAGCTTTTTTATTTTCTCGATTTTCTTTGACTTTCTTTAATTTCCTAGCTTTTTTATTTTCTTTATCTTTTTCTTACTTTTTCAATGCAAATAATTCTGAGTTTTAAAATTTATCTAAAGTTTTCTATTTTCTAAACTCTGTAAACCCATTTATTCACAGGTGATTTGATTTGCATAATTCTAATTTTATCTCAAAATTTTTATTCTTTAATTTTATGTAAAAATATTCTAATTTTCATAACTTCTTCCATTCGAAAGGAAGGGTTTAAATTCAACCTCCATTGATTCTGGAGTTCATAATTTTTTGTTTCAGCTATAATAAGTTGTATAACGTTGGTTTTTATGGTGAATATTTAAGGTATAAATCTTTTCCAGTGGAAACAAGGGGGTCTTTACCATAACAATTAATACGGTGTACTTCCATTGCATCTACTGCAAATATAGCTTAAATTCACTTGTTTATAAACCAATTTCACCTAAAATTTCAACAAAAGAAGATCTGGAATATAGATTTTATCTGGCAGGCGAGGTATCTTAATACTTAAAACTCGCCCGCCATTTTATCATCAGCTAGTAGAAAATAAGGGTTTCAGGCATTAATTATAAACAATATGTCTCTTCTATCCCTTTCTCCTTATTAGCAGGATTTATAGGGTTTTTCATAAAGGCACAAATAATAATGAAGTAAAATCTCAGAAATCCTAAAACGAACTTTAGTTCCAGATATTGAGAGTTAAAATTTCGGAGTTAAGAGTTTAACCTTTCCCCCTTTCCTCCTCTCCCCCTCCCCATCTTTCCAAATATCTCTTACATGAAACCACATTTACAGCCTCCTAAAATCCCTTGATAACCATTACACAAATTATTGAAACCCGCTGAACGGCTATTGTAAAATCAGTCTAAAGCTTGTCAAATAGTTGCGGTTATAATTGTCAGGCATTTGAAAAGGAAGCGCTAAAAACACAATACTCAATAGATGCGGATCAGGAGGATTAAATTGACTGCAGACTGTAAAAATTCCTCCTGATTTCAGGTGGCAGTAAAACGTTTAAGATTAAAAACACTTAAAATTAGTAAAACACTTAAAATTAGTAAAACGCTTAAAATTAAAAGTGCTTAAAATTAGTAAAACATTTAAAATCAAAACATTTAAAATTAAAAAACTAAAAATCATTATTACAAAAATAAAAATTAAAGTAATTCAAAGAAAAAGTATACAGAGTTTTTCAACTATATTAATTTATTATATCTAACTTACGTAGTAAAATTATTGTATTTACTGTATCAATTAATTTGACATGCAATGGTTTGCATTGTATTAAGTTTGCATTGTATTAATTGTCTGCGTTAGAAGTATCTTAATTTCTTAAATGCTTAATATCATAATTTTTATAGAGGATCTTCATGATAAAAGCTCAATCATTAGACGGCTTATTCGAAAAATTACTTGACGGAAAATCAATTTTCAAAAATAAAGAAGTACTTCGGCCTTCTTATACGCCTGACCTTTTATTGCACAGAAATGAGCAAATTAACAGTCTTGCGACAATCCTGGTTTCTGCACTCCGAGGAGAAACTCCTTCCAATGTACTTATTTATGGGAAAACCGGGACAGGAAAAACCGCTGTTACCCGTTATGTTGGAAAAGAACTTGAAAGGGTAAGTGAAGAGAAATCCCTTTTCTGCTCGGTTGTTTATATTAATTGTGAAGTAATCGATACACAGTACCGGCTCCTTGCAAATCTTGCCAGACATTTTGAAGAAGAAGTTCCTATGACCGGGTGGCCTACTGACCAGGTCTTCATGAAATTCAAGGAGGCAATAGATTCCAGAGAGCAGGTCATTGTCATAATTCTGGACGAAATCGATAAGCTGATCAAAAAAGGCGATGATGTTCTTTATAACCTGTCGAGAATCAATACAGACTTGCAGAGAGCCAAAGTCAGTATGATAGGCGTTTCAAACGATCTTAAATTCACGGAATTTCTGGACCCCAGGGTCAAAAGTTCCCTGGGTGAAGAAGAACTTATTTTTCCTCCTTATGACGCTGAACAGATAAGCGATATCCTGAAACAAAGAGCAAAAATGGCCTACACCGACGGTGCTCTTGGTGAGATGGTAATTCCCTTATGCGCCGCTTTTGCAGCTCAGGAACACGGCGATGCAAGGCGCGCACTTGACCTCCTAAGGGTCTCGGGGGAAATTGCAGAAAGGGAAAATCAGCCTCAGGTTCTTGAAGAGCACGTAAGGCGCGCTCAAGAAAAAATCGAAGTTGACCGCGTAGTCGAAGTGGTAAGAACTCTTCCAACCCAGTCCAAACTCGTACTCTATAGTATCATTCTTTTGCGGAGCAGAGGCAGAGAAGGTAAAAATGTCACAACAGGCGAGATGTACAATGTTTACCGCCAGCTCTGCCACCATATTGACGTGGATATTCTTACCCAGCGCAGGGTTACCGATCTCATGTCCGAACTTGATATGCTGGGAATAGTCAACGCAGTGGTTGTAAGTAAAGGTCGCTATGGTCGAACGAAAGAAATTTCACTGAGCGTTCCAGTCGAAAGCACCCGTAAAGTACTTCTTGAGGATTACAGGCTCAAACCTCTGGTAGATTTCAAGGCGTCAGTTTTCAGCAAGATGTTTTCATAAAGATGTTTTCATAAAGATGTTTTCATAAAGACGTTTTTGTAAAGATGTTTTTGTAAAGATGTTTTCGTAAAGACGTTTTCGTAAAGACGTTTTCATAAAGACGTTTTCATAAGGATGAGGCATGTTTTCACAAGGATGAGACTTTTTATATTCTCCATCCTGGTTTTTTGGCCTACCTGCTAACTTCTCACTTTTTCGGGGTTTCCATAACTTCTTTTAAATTTTCTTATTTTAGGTCTTTAAGTCTTCTCTAACTTACCTTACTTCAGGTTTTTACCTTTCTTTGCCCTTTCTCTACTCTCAGTTTTCTCTCGGTTTTTCAGTTTTTTTCGTGCTCCAGCTTATTTTTATCATTCATGTGTTAGTTTTCAGGAAATAATATATACGATCCTGTGATTTGACTAGAATCATATTATCTTATGGTTAGCTTATGGATTCGATAATTCAACTTACAATTTAATTTACAATTTTATCTCTATCCACCTTTAAAATTAGGATTCAATATACTCAGGTTTCTGTTCAAATCTAATAATTCAATAGTCCAAACCCAATAATCTAATATTAAACAAATTAGATAATTCAAATCCAATGATTATTGCTTAGATAATTCAAATCCAATGATTATTGCTTAGATAATTCAAATCCAATGATTATTGCTTAGATAATTCAGATCCAATGATTATTGCTTAGATAATTCAAGTCCAATGATTCACGATCCAGTAATTCAAGTTAATAATTCAGGTTTAATGGCTCAGATTAATAGTTTAAGTTTAATTAAAGTTTAAAGGGTAATTTTTGATGAAGATAATAGCGTTCGTAGGCATGCCAGCATCTGGAAAGTCGGAAGCTGCCAGAATTGCTGCTGAAATGGGTATTCCCGTTATTAACATGGGTGATGTGATCCGGAAGGAAGTTTCAAAGCGCGGGCTTGAACCCAATGATTCCAATACCGGAATGGTTGCAACACAACTTCGCAAATGCGAGGGTATGGATGCAGTCGCAGTACGCTGTACTTCCCAAATCAGGGATGCCGGCTCTGACCTTATTGTTGTGGATGGGGTGCGTGGAATTGCCGAAGTGGAATGCTTCAGGCGAGAGTTTGGAGAAGGTTTTATTCTGATTTCTATTTATGCTCCTATTGAAATTCGCTTTTCTAGAGTTCAGAAACGAGGAAGAAGCGATGATATGAACAGTATAGAAGGTCTCCGCAACCGGGACGAACGAGAACTCGGCTGGGGTATGGGAGAAGCTATAGAAGCATCGAATATTGAAATTGAAAATAATTCCACTCTGGAAATTTTCAAAAAGGATGTTGTTGAAGTTTTGAGCAACTACTTTGGAAAAACCCCCGCTGAGTAACACTCTCGAATATATTTCTGAAAAAAATTCAAAATTCCGGAATAAATCCTTTTTAAATTACTGGAGTAGATTTATGATACATGTTAAGGTTTCAGTAGCTGTATATCCTACAGAAGACTCGGAAAAGGTTGTCAAAGCAGTCTCGTCTCTTTTTACTGATATTGAACTTGAGAAGAAAGATATTGAAATCACTGGTTCAGAAACGGGAGTTTCTCCTTCCTTTTTCTTTTCAGGGGAAGGGGGAATTGATGTTCTGCAAACCCTGCATTGGCTCATTCGCAGGGAAGAAATTATAGATAGCGTCCGCAACAAAGCTTTCAGCAAAGGTTTGTCCAGCGACGGGCTTTCGGTTCGTTTTTCGCTCAATAAACAGGCTGCTTTTGTCGGAATTCCCAGTGTTCCTGCGCAGGAAGAACCTCTTGGATCTATTGAAATCATTATCAGAGCCGACTCTCAGGAAGAAATGGAAAGGCTTTTTGAATGGCTTTTGCCCCTTACTGAAGACGGAAAACCTGTTGTTGAGGTAGAAATGGACTCTGTGGAGAGGAATTGAAGGGCTTTAACATGTTTTACACAACATACATTTTCTCTGTAACTTTTTAATCCATTTTTTACCAACTTTTAATACATTCAAAACATATTTTTAATCAATTTTTAATACATTTTTAATATTTAATGTCATTAATATTTTGTAAAACTGGGCTAATAATAGTTCATTAAAATAATTCAGTTAAATATATCTCAGTTCTCGCTAGATGATGTATATTGATAAATGAAAAGGAATGAACTTTCATCATGCAATTGCACAGAATCAGCTATTCTTCGCGTGCAGTCATTGAAGACCCTTTCAAATGGGCTTACACGCTCGAAGACCATGGATACACCGGTTGGGAAGTCGTACAGGAAGGTTCTCAGTGCCTGAACAGTAAGAACATTCAGAATTTGAAAAATATCAGTGAAACCACAGGTCTCGAGCTAACTCTGCACCTACCTTTCTCGGATATGAATCTGGCAGGTCTGAATTACTCAATCAGGACAGAAGTTATCAGGCAGATGAAGCACTACCTTACTCTTGCCTCTAACTATGTCAATCTTGCTGTAGTACACCCTGGTTATCTTTCTCCTTATGGCGCGCAGGTTCCACAGGAAGCGTATTTTACCAATCTTGCCTCTCTCCAGGAAATCTGTGACTTCGCTGCGGATTTCGGAATCCTTGTTGCTGTCGAAAATATGCCCGACATGCCTAAGATCTTTGGAAAATATCCCGACGAGATGCTTGAGATGCTTGAATCCATTGGAAGCCATAATGTAGGTTTCACCTTCGATGTCGGACACGCAAATACATTAGGGCTTATTGACGATTTTCTGGATCAGCTAAGCAATCGTATTTCCCATGTGCACATCCATGATAATATGGGAAAAAAAGATGAACATTTACCTATTGGAGAGGGTAATATTAACTGGAAACAGGTTATGGAGAAGCTCTCAAACTATGAAGGAATCTTTGTTACTGAAATGAGTTCAGTAGAAGAAGGGATCAAGAGCCTCGAGTTTTTACGGGATTTGTGATAAGGAACTTGTGAGTTTTTGAGGTTCTGTTTCCCGTTTTTTACTTCTTTCAAATTATTTTCATTGGTCATCGGTTAAGGAAAAACCGTTATCAATTGCATTGATTTCCACAAAGTTTGTTAAACCATTCAGTGATATTAAGCTGGAGTTTGATATCAATTTCAGTTTAAACGCTCAAAATTTGGGCTTGATTTTTTGTTGAAATCGAGATCCGCGGCAAGAGAATTTCTTAACCGATGACCAATGAAATTATTTTTTCCCTATATTTTCATAAATTGTTTTTCTGAAGAACCTCTTGAAATTATTTTTCTCCTATATTTCCATAACTCGTCTTTCTGATGATACTATTAAAATTACTTTTTAATTGCTTTACAAAAGATAACATTGTTACCATTCCAGAGATCGATATCTGGCAAGACATCATCATAGCACTCGACTTTTTCAAAGTTTTCTTGTACCAGCATCTTTTTCAGGTCATCATACGTGAAGAAGTGAGTCCAAAAACGATATACATTGAAATTGTCAGAATTATCGATTACGATGTGCTGGTACAATATCACTTTGTCCATCGGATAATAGTAGGAGTCTGAAAGAACAAGGTATGGTCTATCTTTCCAAAAGCCACATTCTTCCATTTCCCAGGATTTTTCAGCAACTTTCAATTCGATGTCTTTATCGCTGAGAACATCAAAAATGAAAATTCCTTTAGGCTTTAAAGCTCTGTAAATATTCTGTAATAAAGTCTTTCTTGCAACTGGTGTTAAGACGCCAAAATCAGTAAAAATCATCATTGCAAGGTCATATTTATTCTCTTCACATAGTTCGAGGTAATTCTGGTTTATGTATTCTATATCCAGGTTTTTCTTTATGGCTTCATTTCTGGCATATTCGATTGAATTCTTTGAGAAATCGACACCTGTTACTTTATGTCCCCTCTTTGCCATAACCTCAGCATACAATCCGGGTCCGCATCCCAGATCAAGAATATTCATTTTTTCCTGATTGACGGAGTTTAAAATCCAGTCCACGGTACTCTCTATACTTGCTTTTCTCCGGCTTGCCAGATCAATATCCGGGTTCAAATGGATATTCAACAGCTGCTTTGAAATGTGGTGATCTGTCCACATAACAGCGTTTCCTTCTGCATAGATTTGCGGTTTCTTTGTAAACTCTAGAATATCTATAAAATTCATAAATGAGCCCTCTTTTCCACCGTCATGGATTTATTTACGGATTTTATTCACGGACTCTTATATCTGCGATTAACCACAACTCTCTATCTCTACGATTAACCGTTAAACAACTCTCTATTTGCGATTAACCACAACTCTCTATCTACGGTTAACCGTTAAACAACTCTCTATTTGCGATTAACCACAACTCTCTATCTACGATTAACCGTTAAACAACTCTCTATTTGCGATTAACCACAACTCTCTATCTACGATTAACCGTTAATATCTTTCAATAAAACAGAATGCTCAGCTGCTGTTCATTCTAAAATCCTTTTTTGAATTCCCTATTAATAACTTACGCCATGGTGGGAATTCTTTGTAATGTTTAGCATGAAAATTCTTTCAAGTACTTTCATTTCTTTGCGCTTGTGATTAGAAGATGATTAGAAGAATTTCATGTGCGTTTTGGTAGTATTATTCACTTTCTTAATTGTTTCATTCCTGTGGTTCTTTTTCATTCAAGTATCTGGCCCAGTCACCGTGCTCGATTCTTTCCGATTCAGGTTTCTCATCATAAACGTAAATAAAGCCTCTAAATTTCTGCTCACCAATTTCCAGATCCACATACTCTCTGTGGTATCCTCCGAAAAGTTCCATATAATCAATTGATTTGGCAATTTCAAGCTGCTGTTTTCCTGAAAACCTGCGTACTTCAGCTACAACACAGGAATTTTCCAAGGGATAGATGCCTGGATAAGGGCCCAGGGAGTAAAGAGCGTACCCTCTTACTGTTGTTGTACCAAGAAACTCTGACCTGTTTTGCAGATCAAAACGGCGGCTATTGTAAAGCCCATTTCTTAGGCTGCCGTACAGTGCCATGATAAGCTCTTCACCTTCAGGTTTCTGGTAAGAACGCTGCCAACAGACATTTCTGTGAAAAACATTTCCATAAAGAGTCTTATCTCTTACTGTATTTCCTGAATTTTTCTCCATATTCTACCCTTAAAAATTATGTATATAAATTTATAAAATACTTATTTTGTAAAGCCATAGCCTGCAAATCTCTGGGGAATGTCAAGGTTTGCCAGCAGGAAACGGTCTTCTTTACTGTAAGCTACTTTTTTATTACCTAAAAGTTCCATCACGCAGGTACTGCCAGGCTTTACTTCTTTTACTTCCTTCCCATCAACCAGAATCTTCTCCACACGTACAGGTTCGGACTGCAGGCCAACAAAGAGATGAAGCACACTTGAGGTTTCAATTGCTCGTGTGAATCTTGAGATGGTGCATTCAAGGACATAATCAGTACTTATGATTTCTTTATCGGAGATGATAAATCCCCTTTCTATATCTTTGGCCTGCACGTTTTTAAGACGCATTCCTACTCTGGTGCCTGTGGGTGCACTTTCAATATCCACATCGTGGCTCTGGATGGATCGGATTTCAATGTCCCTATCCATCGGGAAAATTTTAGTCTTGTCCTTGTCTTTTGAAATCCCCTGTTTGACAACTCCAAGAACAACGCAGCCTTTTCCAGTGACATTGAACGCATGATCTATAAACACTCTTGCAGGCAGACTATTCAACTCAGCCTGTTCGGCTTCGACTTTTTCCGAGATCTCGGAAATTTTGGCTTTGAGGTCTTCCACACCCTCAAAAGGATCTTTTGCACTTTTGTTGGTATTCAGGGAAATACATTCCCAATCCTGAAGGGAAGTGCCTGCGGTCATCAGTTTTATTTTCTTTATCAGCTCATCGATTGCATACATATGTGTACTGTCGGACTTTGTCAGGGCAATTATTCCATGCTTAAAGCCGAGCAGATCCAGGGCAACAATGCATTCTCCGGTATGAACACTTGCAGGATTATTCCTATCAAGGCCATCAGGAGGGACACAGAGGATTGCCATATCTGAAATATTCAGTACCGTAATCAGGGATTTTAAAGCTTTAGGATAGCCGTGCGAGTCTACAAAAACCATTTTCCGGCTCTCCTTAGCATTATTATACATAGTTATGTCGGAGGATGTTCCTTTTTTCCCCAGGTTTGCGGCAAGGGAGGTTCTTCCACTTTTTTCCGTCCCGATAATTGCAACATTTGTCATACTGGATTCCTTCTAATTCTTTGTAATTTCTTGTAATTCCTTGTAATTCCTTGTAATTTCTTGTAATTCCTTGTAATTCTTTGTAATTCCTTGTAATCTCTTGTAATTTCTTGTAATTCTTTATAATGTCTTGCAATTCCTTGATCTATGTGCTATTAATAACTTTGAATTTACAGGGTATTATAACTCTGAATTTACAGGGTATTATAACTCTGAACCTGCATCTGGTATAATTATACTGTAATATATTTCTTTTCGAAATACTCTGAAAAAAACTATTCAAAATTCAAATCTTAAAACACAATCTGGCAGGGAAATATCACCAGGTTTCACCCTGCCACATTGCTTGAGTTTTATCATTAGTACTTTTGTTAATCTTTTTTATAATTACCAGATACTCTTCTCCTACTAACTGAGGCTCTTCAAAAATTGCATCTATCCCGAGTCTTTTAAGGTAATCTTCGAACTCGGCTGCAGTTTTCAGATCCCTTACCCGGATCTTTGCTTCTTCATATAACCGCTGGCCATTTTTTACACTCAGGATGGATTCACTGAGAGGGCCAAGTATACTCTTTCCTAGCTGCATGCAGCGTTTTTCAAACTCGGCCTTATCTTCGTTCCATTCAACTGTTTGAAAACCTTCTCTTACAATTCGGGAAAGCATGTAGTCTCTGCCGGTTTCATTGTAAAACTTAAAGGCATGTCTGAGATCCGAGCAATTACTCTGGGAAGAGGTATATTTTAACGGAGAAAGAACCATTTCCGGATCTTTTATTACGACGCCTTCATGCTCTTTTTCTCCGAGTTCTCGGATGATTTTTCCAATTTCTTCAGCAGCACTTTCCAGAGGAATTTCTTTGAAAAACTTTACCTGGAAAAAGCCGTACTTTTCCAGAATTTCCTGTTTCCGGCTTATTGGAAGAGGCTTACCGCTATTTTTCTTCCTAATATCAAAAATATAAAACTCTACTGAATCGATGCCATAGATATCTTTTGGGACATAAGGATTGTCCGGGCCTATCATTTCTCCATAAAGTACAAGTTCAGGGAAATCGTCAAAAAACTTCAGGTTCAATTTCTCTTTTGCTTTTTGAGTTGTATAGGGACAGATATATCCGCTTCGGGTAATTGCAAGAATTTCGTCTTTTGCAATCGCTATGCGGACATTATATCCATTCATCTTTTCTTCCACAGCCACTTTTTCAAGGCCGCTGAAGTGCTTTTTAATCGTGGTGTCCAGTACCATTGCTCTCCGGATTTTCGGGAAACCCATTATGATTTCGAAAGAATCGTCTTTCTCATAAAGCACAGTTCCCCTCTCTATATGGGAGATCTCCTTATCGAAACGGAACAGATATTCATATTTTCCCCAATTCTGGGCAAGATAGTTTTTCTCAAAAAGGTGCTGAACCCTTTCTTTATCGAATCCCAGGAAACTGGCAAGCTTAACTATAAATTGAGGATCTATTTCCTCGTTCCCCTCTCTACTCATGTTTATTTATCTGTTTTCAGGCCTGAAATAAGTTGTCGTTATCAGGCATGTATCAGAATATCTACATCTGTCTTTTCAATAACCTGTCTTCACAATACCTGTCTTCACAATACCTGTCTTCACAATACCTGTCTTTTCAATAACCTGTCTTTTCAATTAATCTGTCTTTTCAATAACCTGTCTTTTCAATAACCTGTTTTCATGAAATAATTTTAAAATGATCCAGTCCATTAAAAATGTTTTTAAGTATTCGGTTCTAATTTGTTTCTAATTTTATTACATCTAAGCTTGCAAAAAGGTTGGAGTGTATAATATGGCAGATGAAATCGACTACGAGATTATCGGCGACGATATGCAGATCGTCGAAATTGAGCTTGATCCGAATGAAGCTGTTCAGGCAGAAGCCGGGGCTATGGCATACATGGGGCCCGGAATTGAGATGCAGACAAGTATGGGTAACGAAGGTGGTGGATTTTTCGGAGGTCTCAAAAAAGGACTTAAAAGGGCCCTGACAGGAGAAAGTTTCTTCATTACAAGCTTTGTTCAAAAAGGTTCTGGAAAGGGGCATGTAGCCTTTGCGGCTCCTTATCCGGGAAAGATTATTCCCCTTGACCTCACAAAGTTTGGAGGCAGTCTCCTTTGTCAGAAAGATTCATTTCTCTGTGCTGCTCGCGGAGTAGAAATAGAAGTAGCTTTCACCCGCAAGCTTGGAGCAGGATTCTTCGGTGGCGAAGGTTTTATCCTGCAGAGACTGACAGGTGACGGTCTGGCCTTTCTTCATATCGGGGGCACAGTTATAAGAAAAGATCTGGCGGTTGGTGAGACTTATCGTGTCGATACAGGCTGTGTGGCAGCTTTCACCGAAACCGTAACATATGATATAACCTGGTCAAAGAACTTTAAAAATGCACTTTTCGGTGGTGAAGGAGTTGTTCTTGCAACCCTTACAGGTCCGGGCACAGTATATATGCAGAGCCTTCCTTTCTCCCGTCTTGCTGACAGAATTTTTGCAGCTTCTGCTTATGGTCACAGGGACGAACAGACCGGCGTTGCTGGAACTGGTATTCTGGGAGGCCTCATCGGTGGAGACAGATCGTTCTAAAAATAGGAAAGTATTCTAAATAAAAAATCATTCTAAAAGGGGAATTTTTTTAAAATCTAATTCTTTTTAAAGAGAGATTCATTGTAAAATAGGAATCCTTCCTAAATGGGATTAAAGTAAAATTTGTTTTAAAGCAAGAAATAGGTCCAAGAGAAAGTGCAGAAATTCAAAAAAGGCCTGTTTAAGAAAGCAGGCCTTTTCTTATTTTCTTAATTACTGGCTTTCAGGATTTCAATTAAGTTTTTTCTATCTCTCTTTCTCTGGTTTTGAGCTTACTTCTCAAGTGTATTTATTACATTTCTGCGGGCCAGGAAACCAGCAAGTTCATCATCCAGGCTGAGGACTGGAACACCTCCTACATCGTGTTCTAGCATTGTCCTGACAGCTTCTTCAAGTGGAGTATTGGTATAGACACTAATCACACTACGGGTCATAATATCCCCTACCAATAGGTTCTTGATCCTTGAATCCTGCTGATTATCAGCCACTAAATCCCTGAAAGAACGCATGGCAAAGGCAATATCGTCTTCAGCAATAATGCCTACAAGTTTTCCGTTTTCAAGTACTGGCAGCCTTCCTACATCTTTGTCCAGGATAACTCGCCTAGCGTGGCTAACCCTATCGGATGAACTGATTACTACAGGATTTTTTTCCATTACTTCCCCGACAAAGCCTGTGAAGTGATTTAGTTCCATGAATTCCTGGGGTGTCACCCAACCCAGGGCTTTTCCATTATCAGTGACAATAATTACGCCACCAGTCTTTTTCATCAGGGTAAGAACATCCCTGGTATCGGTATCAGGCAGAACCTTTACAAAATTGTCGGATACGGCTGTTGCAACATGCAGAGAGGATGCAGGTTTGCTCAGTTTCTTGCGAGTCCCGAGCTGCTCTGTCAGACTTCTCATTGTAAGTACACCGATTATCTGATCGTCATGAACTACCAGCAGACGTTTTGTGTTTTTCTTTTCCATTAGATCCAGAGCGTGAGATATGGTGTCTGACTTATCAATCCTGTATGGCTGTACCATCATGTCTTTAGCTTGCATGTAATTCACCTCATGCGTATCCAGAATTTTTAATTATATTTTTCGTAATTCTTTACGTGTTTTCTTCATCCGTTTCCTACGGTTTAATTCCGCATTCTTTTCTTACATTTGGATGATTTGTCTATCGCTGTTAATTGGTTCTTTCGCAGTATGTACCTCCACTGCGGTGTTTCAGAGGATGGCTTTCATGATATCGGTTCTGCTTATTATGCCCACTATATCTTCTCCATCACTGACAGGTAATGCAGTCACTCCATTTTCAATCATCTTTTTGGCGGCTGCACTGACATCTTCATTTGAATCAATGGAGTTTATTGGAGATATCATGATGTCTTCTGCGGTCAAGGGTAACTCTTTTACATATCTATAGGTCTTCTGGCCTCCAGGAGAGGATTTACGAGTCATCTTGATGTTTTTCGTGGAAAGTTCGCCTTGAAAATCAGTTAAGAGGTTTAAGGCAAGGCTTCTGCTGGAAATAATTCCTACAGGTTTTCCTGCATCGTCTTTAACAATCACTCTTTCGATGTTATTTCTGTTCATTTCGTCAATTACATGGTTGATAGTATGATGCCTGTGAACAGAAATAATATCCTCAGTCATTAATTTAGAGATTTTTGTTTTCATTTCCTCGTCATTTTCCGCAACAAAGCGCACAAGATCTGTCCTGGTGATGATACCTACAATATCGTTCTTTACAACCGGGATAGTATGCACCCCGTTCTCAAGCATTAAGGCAGCTGCTTGGGAAATAGAGGCCTCAGGATAGATGCTAATGACCGATTCAGTCATCAATAACTTGATAGGGATTTGATCTATTGGCCTCCTCCTCCATAGAGGTTCAGCCTGAGCCAGACGGTTAGTGATGTCTGATTTTGTAACGATTCCCACTATTTTGCCCTCATTGAGGACGAGCAACGTACTGATTTTATGCCTTAACATCAGTTTTCTCGCACGTGACACGGGTTCATCTGTATTTACGACGTACACAGGTGAACTCATGATGTTCGCTACATTCATGAAGTACCTCCTTCACTTTTACAATATATAAGTGTCAATAATTATACTTTTTGAATCGGAAGCAAAAGTTACAGTTTTTAGCTGTACTCGGTGAACTTTTAGGGAAGTAACCAGTACCTCTTGTTGAAGCGAGAACTATTTTAAAAGGTTCTTATTTTAGAAAGTTTTTATTTTAATGAGCTACACTTCAAATCTTGAGTACTCAATGTACAGCTTACTTTTCGACCTATCCACAAATTGTAGGCTTACTTCTTGATCTATCCAGCTAGAAAATTTTCCTTTTCTTCAAATCTCCTGGAATCTTAATCTCCTGGAATCTTAATCTCCTGGAATCTTAATCTCCTGGAATCTTAATCTCTTAAAACTTAAGCCCGAAAGTTTCTCGGGCTCAGTTCAACTTTAGTTTTCGCTAAACTTCGTTAAGTTCCGTGACAGTTTGAACCAGTTTGAATCAGCTTGAACCAGTTTGAATCAGCTTGAACCGAATTGAACCAGCCTGGATGAGGTCTAATCAATTGGAATCTCCAATCAATTGATTATTCCTGGAATTCATTTAAGAGATCTCAGAAGATCTCTTTCAGTAATAATGCCGCGGAGCAGCCCATTATCCAGGACCGGAAGTGAACCTATCTTTTTCTCAAGCATTATTTCCATTGCTTTTCCCAGGTCTGTGCCTGGACCAGTCCATATCAGCTCTCTTGAGACAATAGAACCTACAGGCCGGTCTAGAGCCTCGTGAATGTTTCCTGTTGTTAGCTTACTGAAGGCTTCTCCCTTTCCAAGGAAATGGATAATATCAGAGGACGTGATAATTCCTGCGAAGATGCCGTCCTTGACTACAGGAAGCCTTCGAAGCCTGTTCTCTACCATTATTTTTGCTGCCTGTCCAATGGGGGTATCAGTTGAGACCATTCTGACGTTCTCGGTCATATATTCATCAACAGTTCGGTTTGTCACGATTCCGCCCATCAATTCAAGTGCATTTCTTTCGGTAAAGATTGCAACGACCTGCATGTCACTGTTCACGATTGGCAGACCGCCTGTTCTTCTTTCAATCATTGTTGAAACAGCGTCTTTAAAGTCAGCCTGGTCATAAAGATAGGGAATGTCAGTTTCCATGATTTGTCGTACTTCTTCGTTGATTGCAGCCAGAAGGTTACCTTTGAAGCGGTTTTCAACGAGCAGATTCTTTTTTCCGCCCCCCAGAAAATCGATAATATCTACGGAAGTAACTACCCCTTCCAGTCTCCGTGTACCGGCGTTTGTAATAGGAATGCGCCTGAACCTCTTTTCAGTCATAATCCTGATTGCATCCATTATTTTTGCAGTTGGAGGGAGGGTTACTACATTCCTTGTTGCCAGGGCCAGAATTTTTCCTTCATGTTCTGAAATACGGGATTTAAACTCAGGACCTATTCGCATAGTGCCCATGCTGCTAATCGTGTGCGGGTCTTTCTGCTGCGCTTTCTTGGATTTGCTCACACCTGGCTGAACCTTCATCTTATCAACGGACGAAAATGTCGTATTTCTGTTCAATAGGACCACCGAATTCGAGTTGCAGTTAATTGCTTTTTTCGTATTCCGTTTATTCTTTTCCTGCTTTTTTGCAGAAATTTTCCTGGAGTCTGCAGTTAATTCCTCAACAGACCCAGATT
>Ga0268360_1000992_pt1 | contig 35127 bp, 33 predicted proteins | sample BioMet11_FD_192465 | JGI IMG/M metagenome (GOLD analysis project Ga0268360, IMG submission 192465) | Sewage microbial communities from Oakland, California, United States - Biofuel 11 (Illumina Assembly) | ecosystem: Engineered > Wastewater > Sewage > Unclassified | place: USA: California... | reverse complement strand
AATTGTATAATATTATCGTTGGACATGGTTTAAAGCCTCCCTTGATAGGTTTTGTGTGGTAACTTAATTCTATCAAATGGCTTTTAACCATGTCTATTTTAATTTGCGAAATATATTATACGTTATCCTTGTACAGCATTAAAGGATAAATAAGCGTATCATTTGCTAAATATACCGCTATCAGATATTTAAAGACTTTGCCCAGCAATATTACACTACCAATTAATTTTATGAATTACAAGGTTCTATAACAATATTTTTTATACTCATATCAACATCGTAATTTCTAATCTGCAACTTTTTTTCATTATAAACACCATTGACATACAATTTCAGATTTAAAAAATCATAATCATTATTGACATTCTGGAGTTCCTGTCTTGATAATTTTATTTCGCATTCTCCAGGTTCAACAATTGGCACTGTTTTTACTTTTATTTCATTTAACATTACATTTAAAGTTAAATCATTATTCACATTAGAACTTAACAATAATGGGTTAATATAATATTTTATTTTCATACCGTTATTCGAATAATCACGCTTGCTCAATAAAGCTCTTGCTTGCGTTCCCATAGCCAAAACACCTTCACGAGAATCATAAAAGAATCCATTAGTATAGTAATCAAGATTTGAACCTTTAGCAATTTTTTTTATAAATGGTCTTGAGCCAATATATACAAGCCTTATTCCCAGTTCCCTATTATCATGTAGATTAATTCGCAAAGTTTTAGGATTAAAAGTTGAATTAAGTTCAATATGTAATTTTATTTTATTTCCTAATGTTACATTGCTAAGATTTTTAGAAGAAATAAATAAACCTTGCAATTGATCTTCATACTTTTCAGCATCTTTTATTTTAACTTCTCTTGCCTTTTGTTCATTAATATACACAGATAAATTTAATGGCTTTCCAGCATTAGCTATATACAACATTTTAGGAACAACAAATGCCATATATATACCACCATCTCTAAACAATGTTGGATCAAATATAAAATCACCATTTTTACCTATCCATGCTTCATTTTGTTCAATGTAAACATCTTGACCAACATTGATATCATTGAATCCTAATTTAAATTCATCCGTCAAACAAACAGGCACAATATTATTTATAATGATACTCTTTTCTCTTGCGTCACTATCTATTTCTAGTTGCTTTGTATTAAATGTACCATTAATCTCCATTTTCAATAAAATAGGATAATCTTGAAAATAATTTGCATATGTGCACATTTTATTATAAGGAATCTGTATATTAAACTCTCCCAAATTTGGCAATTCTTTCACTATAACATCTCTTGGTGTTATAAAAGTAATGATAGGTTTCTTCCCAGGATTGGAAAGATACCAATTCTGAGGAACAAAACCACTTATTTTCAAGGTTTTAAATTTTAGTTCATTACTGCCCAATAAAATGGAAGCCTTATCCCCCATCCATATAGTTGAACCATTTTTAAAAAATCCACTTGAAGCGTTTAAAAAATATGTGTTGTTTGTAATACTATCAACAAATTGAGCAGGCCCTATATAATTTATATTCAAGCCTGAAACATCATTCTTCTTTGAAGCATTATCATTGTTTAAAATCTTCAATTTTAGTATCACATTCTTTTCATCTAAAACGCCCTTGCTAAGCAGTGTTATTGGATCAATAAAGATTAAGCCTCTATTGTCTTGTCGCATATTAATATTCCTTATAATCTTGTCATTGGCTATAATTGCAAGGTTAACATTGTCGGTCAATGAGCTATTTTTACTTAAGCTTTTGTAAGAAACGGATAATCCATATTTTAATAAACCTTTTGTTTTCAAATTCACGCTTGCTTCCGGCAATATTCTAGTCAATAGTCCATCTTCCATAATAAATCCAGTTGTAACATTACAAGCTTCTACATTAGATGGATAAAACGCTTCTATTGGTTGCTTAGCTTTGTATCCATAAACATATATCATTAATACAACAACAAGAATTAATGATGTACAATAATACATTTTTTTCTTTTTTGCAGATAATATTTGGTCATCTTTATATATATTCCAATAAGCTTCTGCAATTAACATAGTAGCAAAAATTAATAATGCAATACTCTCCACAAAAGTTGATATTTTCATGGGATATAAATCATTAAAAAAAACCTTAAATAATTGCAATTTAAGATTTACAATTGGAACAAAAATTCCAATAAATAAAAAGGCATAGATAAAATCAGCTTTTGTATCATTAGACTTCTTGTCTATAAAGTACAATAAGGGTATACCCAAATATATTAAATTATATATAGCAGAGAAACCTGCACACAAAACAATAATACTGCTTAATATTCCAAGTGCCTTCCATTGTTCTAAATTTTGACCCACCATAACACATAGTATGCCAAACAGCAACAGTCCAACACTGCCAATAGCAGCAATATTAATTAAAGCAACATTAAAAATACGCCCTAAAAACTTTGCTGTATTTAAAATATTAACGTAATTTCCCTGCCCAACTATCCAAAATTTTCCAGTGCCATCAATAAAGGTACCTTGAAATTCTTTAGTAGTTTTTGCGATATTATCTAGTAGAACAAAAATATTCCCATCTGTTAGAAGAAATGGCAATAAAAACACAAACAAGCCAATAACTGCACAAATAATAGCATCTTTAAATCTTCTTTCTTTTATTAAAAGAACACCAAAAATAGCTGGTGATATTTTAATTGAAGCTGCTATTGCTAAAGCTAAAAAACTCAGATATTTAATTTTGTAATTTGGGGAATGATAAAAGTGCAAATAGACCAATATAAAGAATAATGCCAAAACGATTGAATTACCACGCTCAAAAGCATAAATAAATGGTAAAGAAAAAAACAACACAAAGATAAATAAATATTTTTCTTTATTACTACCACCCTTGCTTTGAAAAATTATCCACGTTAATGCTAAATATACTACAAAACAATATACACTAAAAGTAAGAATACCGGTTTGTGAAATCCTATTAGCAACAGTATTACCATTTATAACATTAAAATGTCCAAAGAAACTATATAACACATTAATTAAAGGCGGATATATTACTTGATGCGAATACGGGAAACGTCCGTACTGAATACTATTAAAATAATCCATAAATACATCATTTTTCTCAACAAAAAGGATACTCCTAATGGCTTCTCCATGTGATATATAACTGGCAATAATTATGCAAATAATGCTAAACACCATGCAATAATAAAAGCAAAATTTCAAGCGAGGACTTTTTCCTTTTTCTGTAAGCACAAATATTATTAATAAAGTGCTAAACCAAATAACACTTGAAGCAAAAAAAAGTGTTCTAAAAGAAACAAATTTAGCAATAAGGAATACATTAGAAGATGTTTTTAACCATTGAAAAAATATTATTAAACATAGTATGCCACCAATACCAGGTAAAATATATTTAACTATTTTTTGTTTTCTATCCAAGATGTAATTAACTATATACTTTATATCTTTCACTTATTAACTACTCCTTTGCTTTTATTAAACTATACATTCAATGCATTCTGCAATATGATTAAAAATTTATTCTTTTTTCTTCAACAACTAATGGCCTCTTCATAATTCTAGTATTAATGTTTAGCACATATTCTCCTAATAATCCTATAAAAAACAATTGGATTGAACCCATAAAAAATATTCCTGTTACCATTGGAGCTGTTCCCATTGGAAAGCTATCCCACCAAACCAATTTTGCTATTAGGTAAAATAGTGCAACAAACATACTTATTGACGCAAAAACAAATCCGGCGATAGTAGCAATCCTAAGGCCAACTTTTGTATAAGAAGTAAAACTTAACATTGCAGCATCATACAAAGTATACCAATTATTATGTGTATGCCCAGCTCTTCGTTTAGCCTGGGTATACAAAACATCTTTTCTTTTAAATCCCAACTCTGCCACAATCCCCCTTAAGAAGGGTGTCGGATCATCAAGGTTACGTAATACGTTTATAAAGCTTTTATCATATAATCCAGTCCCAGTAAAATGTTCTATCTGCTCAACAGAAGACATTCTTTTTATTACTTTATAATAGCAAGAACGTAAAAAACGGACTAATCTATTTTCCTCACTTTGTGTCTTGATAGCTGAAACAATTTTATATCCCTTTTCCCATTCAGCTACAAAGCGTGGTATTAAATCCACTGGATCCTGAAAATCGCAACACATAGTAATCGTACAATCTCCAGTTGTTTGACACATTCCGTAAAAGGGTGAATTAAATTGACCAAAATTTTTAACATTAAAAATAGCCTTGATTTTTTTATTTTGGGCACAAAGTTGTTCAAGCTTATCCCTCGTACCATCTGTAGAAAAGTTATCAATAAATACCAATTCATATTCATATTGTGGCAGTTTAGTTATAAATTCATTAATAACTGCTTCACTCATTGGTACAACATTCTCTGATTCATTAAAGCAAGGAATCATTACACTTATTTTTTTCACTTAATTCACCCCAACATTATTTAAAAGTCCAAAACTTATTTAGCACAAAATTTAATGGTATTGTTACTAAAAGACATAACAATGGTGCTAATATTTTAGAAATACCCAGACATTCAACAAATATATATAATAAACCAGTACTAATTAAAAATGAGAACCCATATGATAAATATGTCCTTATCAAAGCATTTAGCCATGTATTTTCATTCTTAAAGACATATCTATTATTCCAGTAAAAAGCATTAAAGACGCTAACAACCCAAGATACAGCATTACAAATTAAATAATTGGCTCCAATCCATAAAAGTAGGTAATAAAGACCCAATCCAACAAAAGTATTAGATAAGCCTACAATTCCAAACTTAATAAATTGTATAATGCTTTCCTTATTTTCCAACTTATTTCTCAAGTCCATTTCTTTCCTACTTTTCTGTATGATTTCTAACCCAATTTATCGTTTCTCTGATTCCTGTAGCAAAATCGTATTTGTACTTATATTCCAAATCTTGTTTAATAGCAGTATTGTCAGCACAAAGATACATCACCTGTTTTGGTGCATATGGTATTTCACCTAATCCAAGTGGAAGCTTTGGATCAATTGCATCTCGTATTTCTTCAATGTACTTATATAGAGGCTGAACAATCCCGCTTCCAATACAATAAATTCTCCCATCAATACTCTTTTCTCCACCTAAAGCAAACATTATACCACCAATATCTTTTGTATAGATATAATCCCACATCTGTTCTCCCTTTGTAAAGGAAGGTTTTTCCCCCTCAAAGAGTTTATGGATTGTAGACATAACCATGGTATAATTGCCATCATATGGTCCATATACACTAAGTATCCTTGTCCATATATGTTTTATGCCAAGTTTATGAGCAACAATCCTGCTCATTTGACCAGCGCATAACTTCGCCATACCATAGCCATTCTCAGGAAAAGTTGGCGTTTTGTCAGACAACTTACCCTCGACTCTACCATACTCTGCTTGAGACCCAGCTCCAATAAATGTCTTACAACCACACATACTAGCTAAATTCACAGCCTCCAATGTATATTGGATGTTTTTTATTTGTTCTGGCATATTATTTCGTGCATCTGTTCCAAAAGTTCCTGCCCAAGCAAAATGATATAATGCATCACAATCATGTGGTATCAACTTCTCTGCCGACTCCAAATCAGCTAACTCAACTTCTACTAAATGAACAAGCTTATTTTGTGGCAAGGAACTACTCCTACGTGAATTATGTCTGCAAATAGCAAACACTTCTACCCCATTATCAATGCATTCATCAATAAGGGCATGTCCAATAGCGCCAGTGGGGCCAGTAATAATAACCTTTTTCATTTTTTCACCGCTATTTCAAATATTTTATTTTATCGAATTCTTCTCTATTCAAAAAAGGAAACATATCATCCAACGATGGTGAAACTATTCTGCCATCCGGCAAAACTTTAGACGATGATTTAGGAGCAAAATTTTGATCAGGATCAACAACCGCTTCACAAATACAAGGCCCGTCACAAGCAAGCACTTCTTTAACGACCTTATCACACGCTGTTTTATTATCAATCTTAAAATACGGTAAACCAAATGCTCCTGCCAACTTACCAAAATCTGGGAATCCTATTCCGCTTGAACTATCTATACCAACGAAATGTGCTTTAAATAAGTTACGTTGTGTTTGTCGAATAGATAAATAACCATTGTTATTTAGAATAAACAATTTTATATTCAATTTATTATATGCAACAGTAGCAAGCTCCTGTATATTCATCATGACACTACCATCGCCATCAATACAAATTGTCCTCTTGCTATTGTCAGATGCAGCGACACCAACAGAAGCTGGGAAACCATATCCCATGGCAGCACAGCCCGAATTAGTAAACATCCTCTGACCCTGTTTTATCTTGCAAGCTTGAAATGTTATGACACATGCGCCACCGTTACCACATGTTATTCTATCGTCAGATTGCAAATTATCAAACAACGTATCGATAAATACATAGGGATTAACTAAATCACAAGAATTTTTACGATATTCTTCTAATGTTGCTGGGTATTTATTCTTTAATTCAGTACACCAGTGCAACCATGTTGTATGTTTTTCTTGTTGTTCGTAATCACATTTTAAAAGTACGTTTAGCAAATCTTTTACATCCGCATTTACAGGCATATCTGCTTTGACAGTGGGCTTAACCAATTCTCTTTGATCAATATCAACAATTATTTTGTAAGCATTCTTAGCAAAATTAAAATGATTGTAACCAATCATTCGGATATTTAATCTGCAGCCAAGGCTTAAGAGTAAATCGCAATTTTGTACAGCAAAATTACCTGGTCTATTACCAACAGTTCCAGGCATTCCTATAAGATGCTTATCACTATATGCCAAGGTATCGTTAGCATTCCATGCCGTTATAACAGGTATATTCAATTTATCTACGAACTTTAGAAACTCTTCTTCAGCTTTTCCAAGGCGAATACCTGTACCGGCTAATATAAGCGGAGCTTTTGCATTTTTTATTTTAGACAAAATAATATTAGCCACATCTGCTGTAACTTTTGGCACATTCCAAGGTTTTTCGGCTGAAGGATCAAAATGAATTAATTCATCTGTTTCTATCATTGCACCTTGAATATCCAAGGGAATATCTAACCATACGGGTCCACCGCGACCATTTAAAGCGAGGTATAATGCCTTCTCTAAATGATAAGCAATTTCAATGGGATTTATCACCATTACGGCATATTTTGTCATGTTTTTGACAGAATGAATAATATCAAATTCTTGATCACCAAGTTGACGTAAGTTCAAATCTGAGCAGGACCAAATTGTTGTTTCTCTCTTTACTTGCCCAGAAAGAATAAACATTGGTATTGAATCTAACCAACCACCAATAACACCGGTAATAGCATTGGTCCCACCAGGCCCACTAGTTACACAAACACAAGCTAATTTACCAGTCATACGCGTATAAGCTTCTGCAGCAATAGCACTAGCTTGTTCATGATGATTATAAATTGTAGTTAGGCCTTCTTTATGTCCCAATGCATCGTTTAAATGCATTGCACCTCCACCAGTAACAGAAAAGCTTTGAGTTATTCCATTTTCAACAAGAAAATCAGCTATATAATTCGCAACTTTAATCTTCATTCTGCTGTCCTCCGGACAAAATTTTTATTATTTCCCCAGTATTTTTAGCCACGCCAACAATTCTTTTACCTTTAACATCTTCTGGCTTTTTAAAGCCAAAGCCATATGTAACTCCAATAAAGTCAATGCCTAATTGCTCTGCCCCTTGAGCATCATGGTTGGTATCGCCAATCATAACCGCTTGTCTAATATCATTTGCTTTGGCAATTTTTAGCGAATTCTCTATAATATCATTCTTTTTTAACTTACCAGCAAAATCAGCGCCACAAATAATATTAGTATATTTATCAAAGCCAAAATATTTAATGATTGTTTCTGCATAATCTTGACGCTTGTATGTAGCAATAGTACTAACCATATTGTGACTCTTTAGCCAAGCAAAAACATCAAATATTCCCTCATAAGGGCATGCTTTAAGTAAGTCTTTGTCTTTATATTGTTTTCTAAATGTTGCTGCCATTTTATCCAGCTCGTTACCACTTATTCCATATGTCTTGGCAAAAGAATCTTGAATAGGTGGTCCTATAAAAGTTTCCAACGTTTTTTTATCTGGTACTTGGTACCCCATATTTTTTATGGCAAAAACAGCTGCCGACAAAATTCCTTCAGCAGTATTCAACATTGTCCCATCAACATCAAAAATAACAGTCGTATATTTTTTCTGCATTATCTATATTCCTACTTTTTATTATAATAAGATTTAGTTACAAAATTAACACTAATCTTTTTGCTAACATATGATAGAAATTCTCGAACGTAACCATTCAAATAAGCAGCTTTTTCTTTTGCAAAACTGTATTCTCTACTAATATTGAAGTAATTATCGTTCTTCTTAGAATAACCGTCAAAACCAGCTAAATTAACCTCTTTAACGCTAAGTTTTATCATAGCTTTTAGCAACATCACAAGAGAATTATCTATAATTTCGGCTTCTTGATCTATAAGCGTGCTGTAATTAAACACGTATTTGAATTTGCCTTCTGTTTTAGTTACGTTGGAAGTAGCAATAATTGTTGCATCCTTATTGATTCCTTCTTGTAGATCACTAAATAATTGAGTATAGCGTTTTGACTTAGTAACAAATACGTAATCAATTTTGATATCTTTAGGGGCATAGTTTACAGCGATAATTATAGGCTTATTACTGTCAATAAATTTCTTAACAGCGCTCTTTTGTCTTTGCATGCTACCACCAGGGCCAAGCAAAAGAACATTCCTGCCTTTTAGTGCTTTCTTTAGTTCTTTAACAGTGCTCTTATCATCACATTCCATGCTCTGATAATCTACATAAAGTTGTTCAATATGTTTAGCATCATACATCATCTTTTTTTCTGGTGTAATGCTATCAAGTATTTCAGTAATTTGCTTTACTGACAAGGTTTTCTTATTTAACAAATAAGAAACATAGTTAGGATGAACCTTATGAGCAGAAGCAATATAGAACTTCATGCTATAGCCCCAATATTGTTTTCTGTAGATTTCCATAATGGAATTATCTATAGCTTCCAACATTTGAGAAATATCATAATGTTTACCATAATGTTCATTCATATACATAGCTAACAGTTCTATAGGAGCATTGCCAGCGCTCTTACCCATTCCATATAAGGTACCATCAGCAACAATGGTACGCTTAGTAGCGGTATTTAAATATTCCACAGAATTGGCATATGCCAATTGGAAATTATTATGGGAGTGAAAACCCATCATAATATCTGGATCAATATATTTATCTAACACTTGGAAAATATGTAACATTTGATCTTTATGCATTAAGCCATAGGTATCAACCATAGAATTACCAAAAGGGTGAACCTTGTTAACTAATTTAGCATATTTTTTTAAGCTAGCATCAGAATATGTAGTTACATTAACCATATTGGCAAATACTTTATATCCCTTGTCTTGAATAGCCTTGCAATATTGCAGAGCCTCTTCCATCAAATGCTCCTTGAAAATTACTTTAATGCAGTCAATAAAGGAGTCATCCGTATGAGGACCTATGTTGTCCAAGCTGCAAGTACCATAATCTATCATGGCTTCAACAATAGCATTGCCCTTATCCAGGCCAGCAAAAATTTTATTGGCAGAAGCAGTATCAGGCATAATAGTCCTATTCATATCAAATTTGCGGCGATCATCTAAGAAACCTACTTGAATCATTTCCACGCCTGAACTAACTTGGCGTTTAAAAATCTCGGTAATTTTATCGTGGCCGAATTCCCAGTCGTTAACATAGCCACCGTCTCTCAAAGTACAATCAAGCAATACTCTGTTTTTTACTTCTTTCATGATGACGCCTCCCTAGTAGTAAATTCTATTTCACTGCTTCCTTAATAATCTTAATCATATAATCAATCTTTTCATCAGTCATGCCAGGATATACGCCAACCCAAAAGGTATCATTCATAATACGGTCTGTATTGGTTAATCCTCCTACAACTCTATAGCCTTTACCAGTCTTTCTCATTTCATCAAAGCAAGGATGTTTAATCAAGTTACCTGCAAACAGCATCCTAGTTTGAATACCATGAGTTTCAACATAATGCACAACCTTGTTTCTATCTACGCCTTCTTTACAAGTTAGCAAAAAGCCAAACCAACTCGGTCTACTATTAGGACATGGTTCAGGAAGAATAAATTTATCTTTCAAGCACTCTAAGCCTTGATGTAATCTATCAAAGTTATGCCTTCTTCTCTCTACAAAAGAAGGAAATTTCTTTAATTGTGCTACACCAATGGCAGCCTGCATATCAGTTGCCTTAAGGTTATAGCCAAAATGAGAATATACATACTTATGGTCATAGCCTAACGGCAATTCACCATATTGTCTGTCGAAACGATGTCCGCAGAAGTTATCTACTCCGGAAGGACACATACAATCCCTGCCCCAATCACGGAAAGAACGAGCAATTCTATTTAATAGCGGATTATTGGTATAAACAGCACCACCCTCACCCATAGTCATATGGTGAGGTGGATAGAAGCTTGATGTTCCAATGTCACCAATGGTACCGGTGAATTTCTCCACACCATTAATGGTGTATTTGGAACCTAAAGCATCGCAGTTATCTTCAATTAACCAAAGATTATGTTTATCGCAGAAAGCCTTCACTGCACCTAAATCAAATGGATTACCTAAAGTATGAGCCATCATAACAGCCTTGGTCTTAGGAGAATATGCCGCTTCCAGCTTAGTTATATCAATATCATATTGAGGAATAACAACATCCACAAATACTGGGATAGCACCATATTGAATGATAGGTGTTACTGTAGTTGGAAAACCTGCTGCCACAGTAATAACCTCATCACCAGGCTTAACAGCCCTTTCTTTTAATAATGGTGATGTTAATGTCATGAACGCCACAAGATTAGCAGAAGAACCAGAGTTAACCAACGAAGCATACTTAACTTGTAAATACTCAGCTAATTTCTTCTCAAATTCAACAGTATAACGACCGCTGGTCAGCCAGAACTCTAAAGCACTATCTACCAAATTAACCATTTCGTCATGGTCATATACTCTGGAAGCATAGGGAATACGTTCTCCCTCTTTAAAGCCCTTATTCTGATTGTGATACTTATCACAATATTCTTTTACCAAATTAAGTATTTGGCTCTTCATCTCTTGTTCAGACATCAATGTTTACCCCCTATGTGCATAAACTCTTGTATTTGTTCTTCCATACATTTAGCAATATCACCATTTTGTTGGTAAATCTTAGCCCATTCTACAGACTTTTTTATAGCTTCATCAATATGCCAATGTGGTTCCCAGTTAAATGTTTTCTTTAATTTAGTACAATCTAATTTGAGGAACTTTGCTTCATGCGGTCCATTGGTACTAATATCTTTCCAGCTTTGACCTTGCCCCCATGTTTTACAGAAAATATCTACAAGTTGTCCTGTGGTGACGCAATCGCAATCATCCGGTCCCACATTGTAATAATTAGCGTATTTAATATCCTTGTATTGAGCTTCCACTATCATCAAGTATGCATAGAGTGGTTCTAGCACATGTTGATAAGGACGAGTGGAATAAGGATTTCTCACTACAATAGGCTCTTTTTTGTAAGCAGCTCTGATGCAGTCAGGAATAATCCTATTATCTGCAAAATCACCGCCGCCAATTACGTTACCTGCCCTAGCAGTAGATATAGCTATATCTCTATCACTAAAGAAGCTCTTTTTGTAGCTATGGGTTACTAGTTCTGAGCAACTCTTGCTATTGGAATAAGGATCATAACCATCTAGAGGTTCCCCTTCTTTATACCCCTTATCTTCTTGTTCTTTGTTTTCATAAACTTTGTCAGTTGTTACATTAAGAAAAGACTTCACACACATACTTTTACGTACACATTCCAGTATATTAACAGTTCCCATTACATTTGTAGAATATGTTCTTACAGGATCTCGGTAGCTCTCAATAACCAAGGGTTGAGCAGCCAAGTGCATTACTATCTCTGGTTGGCACTTGTCAAATGCTTCTTTTAATTTAGCATAATCTCTAATATCACCAATAATAGAAGTCATACCTGCTTCTACTCCGGACAGCTTAAAGACCTTCTCACCCTCTAAAGTGGGAGAAGGCAAAGCATACCCGGTTACCTGTGCCCCTGCTGTTTCTAACATTTTGCAGAGCCAGATTCCTTTAAAGCCAGTATGACCTGTTATAAATATTCTTTTATTTTTAAAGAAATCTAAGTCCATTACCACAGTTTCCACGGCGCCTTTCCACTAGCCCACAATTCTTCTAATTGATTCTTGTCACGCATAGCATCCATGCATTGCCAGAAACCATCGTGCTTGTAGGCCATTAGTTGTCCATCCTTAGCCAAATTTTCCAAAGGTGCTTTTTCAAATACAGTGCTGTCGCCTTCGATATAATCAAATATCTTAGGTTCGAATACCATGAAGCCGGCATTAATCATCGTACCATCTTTATCTTGTTTTTCCCTGAAAGATGTCACTGTATTATCTTTAGCTATTTCAGGAATGCCAAACTTCTGTCCCGCGTTAACAACCGTCATGGTACCTATCTTGCCATGGGACTTGTGGAATTTCACCAATTTCTTAATATCTATATCGCTAACACCATCGCCGTAAGTCATCATAAAAGTCTCGTTATTAACATATTTCTGAATACGTTTAATACGTCCACCTGTCATAGAATTAAGGCCTGTATCTACTACTGTTACCTTCCATGGTTCAGCTGTGTTCTGATGAATAATAGCTTCGTTCTTCTTGGTAAAATCAAAAGTAACATCAGATGTGTGTAAGAAATAATTAGCGAAGTACTCCTTGATAATGTGCTGTTTGTAACCAGCGCAAATGATAAATTCATTAAACCCAAAGTGAGAATACATCTTCATAATGTGCCACAAAATAGGTTGTGGTCCAATTTCAATCATTGGTTTTGGTTTCAAATGGCTCTCTTCGCTGATTCTTGTACCAAATCCTCCTGCCAATAGTACGACTTTCATATGACACCCTCCCCTGTAAGATAATCTATTTACTATATTTTATAATGTCTTCCATATTGGGCAAAAGTTGAGAAATCTGGAAGCCTGATAATTTTACGAATAAACGTCTCTCGTCAGCGGGATATTCTCCACGCAGAGCATCTGTTGTCATCTCAATAACATTCTTCCCATGTTCAATTTTTACTGTTTTATTAATTTTTTCACTACTGCCTTGCACCATAATATCTGTTAATAATTTACTGTTCACTTTTATCACAAATCTAGCTTGTTTTTGCTGAGGTATTATGGGAATAAAGTTTAAATTTATTAAATAAGATAAACCAGGGTTTTCTATTTCTATTATACAATTATTATCCATCCAATGGAATGGTAGTTTATTATCCTTTTCCTCTGAGTAAATTCCCTGCATTTTCGCTAAATATGCTACATTTAAAAGATTTTCTTGTATTTCTGTCAGCTCTTTATTGCTTTTGCCAGAAAATATTTTTTTCTTATAATCAAGCAATGGCCAAAAATATAAATTTCCATTACTGCTAATGTTTGGTGCCTTCCCTATTTCCTTGCTATACTCAGCTACTATTTTATTTAGTTCAGCCAATTTATATGCCCTGGCATCAAGATATATTCCATTAAACCCTGCAAAAGGAATTGCCCTAATCCTATCTACACCTTGCAATTTATTTAAGGTTTGCTCCCAATAATCACCTTGTCGTCCCCGCAAATTGCCATATGACCAGCGTAAATTTTTAGAGAGAATCGGTCCAGCAAATAACTGATAATCTTCCATCTTTTCCACATTTGGAGACTCTGGAAACTGGTGATAAGGTAATTGATATACCATGGAATGCTCTGGTAAAGTTTTTTCAATATTTTCCATAAATGCCCTATCACTGGCATAAAATGGCTCAATCACATTATATCCCTTAAAAGCTGTTTTTTTAGTCTGCATAAAAATACCTGCTATGACAAATATCACTATGCCTATACTTAGCATTTTTTGCTTATTTGTATTGATTTTTGCCAGAATTACATCACAATATTGGCAAAAAGTAACAATACCAAAAAATGCCAAAAATATAGAAATTCTATTACCGCCCCGCAAAAATGGCGCACATAAAATAGCAAAAATTGTACCAAAACCACCAACTATACCAAAAACCAAACCTGCAAAATTTAATTTAGCGAATAACTCCACATCTGTATTTTCTATATTGTTTTTAAAAATAATCCCCAAAAGCAATAAAAGAAAGCCAATTGTTCCCATTGGTCCAAGATACGACGTGACATTTTCATTAACTAATGGAGCTGACACTTGGTAGTTTTTAATCTGCTTTTCAATATCACTATTTCCGGGTAGCTCTAGCGGTAAAAGCATTTGTGTTATCTTTAAACCATATACATCTGATCCAATAGGATTACGTTGAACTGCCAGTGGATTTTTCCCTACGGAGTTAATATGTATAAAAAATGGTATAACAGTAATTAAGAAAAATAAAGTAATCAAACTTATGCTTATAAATGAAGATTTTAAGTATGAAACTTTCTTGTTTTCACAAACCTGAATAATTCCTGTAATCAGCAAAAAGAAACAAGTAAATATACTATAATAACCGATACCATTATTAGTTATTAGTAAAATAAAAAACAAAGCCAGATAATTTTTCTTGTTATGAAGCATTTCACTAAATTTAATTGAAAATATCTCCTGTTTGTAGCACCAATAACAGAGAAGAACAGATAACGGAACAAATTGGTACATGGAAAGAGTTAGATGTCTTATGCCTCGTAGAAAATAGAATGGTAACAAAGCATAGGTAATTGCTCCACAAAAGCTCAACAGATAAGAAACCTTCATTTTCCTAAGCACATAGAACGAAGTACAAACAGTAAACAACGAAGCCAATAAATATTCAATTTTTATAGCAATAACAGGATTTTGTTCAAAAACAAGAATAATTTTTAGCACCAGTGCATCAAAGTTCTGCAACAAACAGGTAGGAAAGTCCAAAAATGAACCTGTAAAAGGAGCTCCAATATTAGGATTGCTCCATATCCACCCTGTTTTGAGTATGTCCTGAGCAGATAAATATGTAGCAAAATCATCTGCCCCTAAGTAATACAAAGGCAATGACCATGTCTGAGCATTAATCTGAAATTTGTATTTCAAAAAAAGTGCGACAAATAGTAAAGCTAAAAACAAAACTACAATGGTCTTTAGTTTATCTTGTTGCCGCATTCTCTTTAAACTATCTGACATGATTATTTTCTTCTCCAATACTCCAATACTTCTTCCATTCCTTGTTTAAAATCATATTTAGGCTGCCAAGCGGTAGCCTTTTTTAATTTATCGCAATTGCCCACAAAGAACGGTACTTCAGATGGACGTAGTCTGCTTTGATCAATTTCTACCTTAATATTAACTTTGGCAAGAGACACTAGTGTATTAAGTATTTCTTCCATCTTCCGCGCTTTACCGGAGCAAATATTATAAACACCGCTCTCAACATCTTTCTCCAGCAGAGCTACGTATGCGGCTACCACGTCAGCCACAAAGGTAAAGTCTCTATAAGCACTTAAATCTCCTACTTTAATAACCGGTTGTTGCTTACCTTTTTCTATTTCAGCAATCTGGCTAGCAAAATCTGTTGTAACAAATCCCTTGGCTTGTCCAGGTCCAAAATGGTTAAAAGAACGGGTATGTACTACCTTCATGTTATGTTCTTTCCCTAGTTGCAAAACCATTTGTTCAGCACAATATTTGCTAATGGAATACGGATTCTGTGGCTGGCAAAGAATACCTTCTGTCAATGGTTCACCCTTCTTGGCAGCCAGTCCATACTCATCGCTGGAACCAATATTGACGAACTTAGCCCGAGGATTAGCAACAAACAAAGCTTCTAAGACATTTACCGTACCGTGAATATTCACATCTACAGTCAAGCCAGGCTTACTCCAAGACAAAGGGACATTACTGATAGCAGCCAGATGAATGACAGCGTCTGGCTTTTCTATATTCATGCGTTCTTGTAAGGCGGCCATATCTAAAATATTAATTTCATGAGTAGGAATGGCTAGCTCTTTTAAAAATGCGCCATTGTTTACTCCAATAGCTACTACATCATGTTTATGTGCTAACAAGAGCTTAACTAAATATTCCCCTACGAACCCGCCTGCACCGGTTACTAATATTTTCATCGTTATTTCACCTTCAGCTCATTTTCAACACGTTTTAAGTCTGCATCAACCATCATATTGATTAATTGTTCTAGACTTGTTTGAGCTTTCCAATTCAATACCTTTTCTGCTTTGCCAGGATCTCCCAAAAGCAAATCTACTTCTGCAGGACGATAGAACTTAGGATCAATAACTACATATTTCTCATAATCTAGGCCAACATGGTCAAAAGCAATCTTACACATATCTCTTACGGTAGTGGTACGACCGGTTGCTACTACATATACATCTGGTTTTTCTTGTTGCAGCATTAACCACATAGCTTCAACATAGTCTCCGGCAAAACCCCAGTCACGCTTAGCATCAATATTGCCTAAATGTAGGTCTTTTTGTCCGGCTAATTTAATTCTGGCTACCGCATCAGTAACCTTACGGGTAACAAACTCAATACCTCTTAATGGAGATTCATGGTTAAACAAAATACCGCAAGCGCCAAAGATATTAAAGCTTTCTCTATAGTTAATAGTCATCCAATGAGCAAATAACTTAGAAACTCCATAGGGACTTCTGGGATGAAATGGTGTCTTTTCAGACTGGATTGGATATTCTGGCATGCCGCCAAACATCTCGGAGGTAGAAGCTTGATAATATTTAATTTTAGGATTAACTATTCTAATAGCTTCCAGGCAATTCAGTGCACCTACACCAGTTGATTGTGCAGTTAATTGAGGTTGACGCCAAGAAGTAGCAACAAAGCTCTGTGCTCCTAAATTATAGAATTCATCCGGTTTAGCTTCTTCTAAAGCACGGATAATAGAAGTAACATCTGTTAAGTCGCCTTCTATAAGAGTAACCTTATCCAATACGTTCAAATATTCCAAACGCCAAGTAGTTGCTGTAGCACGACGTGCCAAAAGGCCATACACCTTGTAGCCTTTATCGCTTAGTAACTTTGCTAAATAAGCACCATCTTGTCCTGTAATACCAGTAATAATTGCTGATTTAGTCATAATAAATTCTCCTTATTGTAAAATTTTATATGGTTCAATCTTTTCATTCATGATATCAAGTATTTCTTGCGTTGGTCCCTCCATAGATGTTTCTCCATCTTGTGGCCACTTATACATAGCAAAAATTTTGAGAGGATCTTTTCTGCTGATAACAACATTTTGATAATAAGCGATTACATCATCTGCTACCTTCTTTGATGCACATATGACTATGTCGCTTTTTTCCAATAACATATCGTGCCATTTTTTAAAAACATTTAAAACTTCTGATGACGGTGCCAATGTTGGATCTATAAGTATTGCCATATTAGCAATAATAGCTGTTACCCGTCCACCATGCAGGTGCAATTCATCAGCAACACAAGCATATTCTACATATCTATCGCAATATTCATTAGGAAGTAGCAAGTTATCTTTACCTATGTTGATATTATACTCATTAATACCAGGTACTTTGCCAATTAATTTATCAGCATAACTATCTGCTGTAATAAAATTAGAATTGAAAATCTGCACGAACTGAAGTTCCCGATTCAGTTTCACTAAATCACGAGAAATGTTTTCAATAGCTGAAACAACAGCATGGTTAACATTATCGTCTATTACTGGTGTAACATCCACATACAAATAGCTTTTTTTCTTTCTCTCTGCTATCCCAATAATATCAACTACATATCCTGACGAAGCATGAGCTAAAATAGTGTGATATATTTTGCGTTTAATAGAATACGATAATTCTGGCGCAACCTTTTTTGCAATATGATATATAGGCCTAAACAAACAAATTTTGACGAAATGCCTCATTTTTAAGCTTAAGGGTGCTGATTGTGATACCTGTGGTCGTTTGATCACAGGTATATTATCAAAGTCACCAATAGGATAAACATTATCCCTTTCTGTCTGTATTCGATTTTTTTGTTTTAAATCATTTGTAAATTGCAATCTTAAGTTATCCTGTTTTATAAAATCTTCTTTGTCCTCATTGACAATATCTCGTATAAATCGTTCAGCTTGAACACTTATACTCTCGTAGCTAAAATATTGCAATCTTTCCTTTTCTTTTTCTATAATTGCATTTCTAAAGCCTTCATTATTTCGAATTTTTTCAATTAAGCCTGCTATTTCTTCTACATCTTTCTTATCAACAACGATACCTGCCTCTCCCATTGTTTCAGGAACCGCACAGGAAGCATAGGCAATAATTGGCACATGAAAATTCATAGCTTCAGCTATAGGAACACAAAATCCTTCATGTTCACTCATACATAAGAACACATCAGCTAACCTGTAGTAGGCCAAAATATCACTAAATCCAATGTGCCCAGTAAAATTGACATCATTAACTGCTAGCGTATCTACATACCTACACAGTCGGTCATAATATTCTTCCATACCATCATAGCTGCCTACAAGGAAAAGTCTAGATTTAGGATTAACATTTTTCTTATAATACGCAAAAGCACGAATAACATCCTCTTGTTTTTTATTAGGGACCACTCGTCCTACAAAAAGGATATTAGTCCAATCATCATTATATTTTTCTAAAACAGCCTGATTAGGCTTTTTTGCATAATCTTCAAATGGTATCAAAATTGGTAATACATTCTTTGGACAGCTATATCCCAATTCTTCTAATTCAGCTTTATTAAAAGAAGAATCTGCTAGAGAATAATCAAATAAATACTTCATACTTACAAGATCTTCTCTACCAGCCTTAACTATCTTGGCTATTTTAGCAATATCAGTTGCTCCATATGGCTCGAAGAATTTTGCAGGCGTAATATTGTGATAAATCATCACTTTTTTGCATTTCACTCTATTTAATAGCTTACTCATTACCGCTGACCCGATAGAAAAATGATATATCAGTACATCATTTTCCTCAAGTTTGGGCATTTGCCAATAATGCTTAGCGTTAATACGTCTTTGTGGCGACATATCTTCTACGTATATTTCTGTTTCAAAACCCATTTTGCTAATTAACTGTTTAAGAGCAATGGCATCATTACCTACAGCATCGCCATAATTCAGTACTGGCAACAATTGAATTATTTTCATTTGCCATCCTCCTAAGCATAAATTTTTCTTACCTTTACAAACATTCATTTACTTATCAAACAATTTTATAAGGTTCTGTTTTCTCCGCCAATATGTCTAATATGGTTTGTGCTGAATCTTTCCAGGTGTTTATTTTAATACCACTGGAGTTGGGGTGCTTTCCTTCTTGTAGCCAAGTTTGAATTGTTACAGCTAAATTATCTGAATCCATTGCATAAAAATAAGTAGCATTTATTCCCGCCACTTCACGGAACACCGGTATATCACTACAAATGATTGACAGATTATAATTAGCTGCTTCTATAAGCGGTAAACCATAGCCTTCATCTTTAGAAGCTGCAATAAGTGCATTACAGTGTTCATAGCACCACTGAAGCTCCGCGTCAGTAGCATCTTTTACCCATTTAACCTTATCCTTTATTTGCTCATCTTCAAAAGCCAACTTAATTTCGTCATTTTTCCAACCGTCTTTACCTATAATGAGCAATTGCACAACACAGTTCCTTGCTACAAGTTTTTTTAACGCTTGCATTGCCACCATATGTCCTTTTCTTGGTTCTACCGTACCGACCATGAGAAAAGTTGGCGCTTGTTCTACGAATCGCCTTATTTCTTCTCTTTCTGCTGTTTCGCCTGATTTCAAGTCAAAACCCATTGGGAAATAATACAGATTCAGCTTATTATTCCTTACTATTTTTTCTGTTTGAAAATATCGTGCAACAACATCAGCTGTAGTTTTAGAAATGCAGATTAGACCATCACATTTTTCTAAAACCATCCTATGCCACTTAATGAAAACTTCTCTAAAATAAGCATCAACAAACAACTCTGGATATTGCACTGGAAAGAAATCATATACCACACTGTAACTTCGCCCATTGTTTTTATGTATGTCATCCAAAATCTTGGTAAAGTCTTGCGAAAACTCCCATGAAGAATCAAGCAGAAGTAAAATGTCTCCCTTTTTGCTTATAACTTCTTGTTCCTTACCATTGAATTTTTCATCTTCTATGTTTGCAATATATTTATTGCTAGTTATTAGTTTTCCTTGCCAATCACGCACACCCAAAGTACTAGGCTCTATAATTAGCATATTTTGAAAGACATTATTTACGACTCGCTGAATCCCTGTTTTAGGGTTTGTCCTAGAAATCTGCGTTAAATCCACTAGAATTCCTGATGGTCGTTTATAATCGGCTTTTTCTATAGAATCTCCACCATTCATTCCTATATTCCCATGCATTCCATAAATACTTAACCGGATATGGTCTGCGAAATCAGGAAAATATTGGCGCAATTTTATATAAGCAGGTTTTAACACTGCCATCTTAACTATATGTTTAAATGACTGTTTATCTTCCACAGTTTCATCTCCAACTTAGTTATTAAAGAAATTATTCATTCTTAGTAACTTCAAGCGTTGTTTCAAGCCAGCTACTACCTGTAAAGAAATATTTCGAGAAATTAATTACTTCAAAAACAGCTGCTAAGTCACGCCATTCGTAGCTGTTGTCCTCATGCGTAAGCTTACTATGCAGAGCAGTACTAAGTGAATAATTTCCAATGCCAATAGTCATTGGAAACGTGTACCTATATTCCAATTTTGTTCCTGCAGTAACGTTTTCCATGGCTTTATTTAGTGAATCACTGTTTGTTCCATAAATTGTTTGCCCTAAAGAATCCTTTATGCTAAAACCACATACCAATCTTGGTAAATCAGCATGAGCAACTACTTTTACGACTAGAGTAACCTTTTCACCTACACCAATAATCTTCGCTTTATCGCCTTTTCCGTTAACTATATATACATCTTCTACACTAGCTTTGCCATTACCTGAAATAGTTTTTACTCTACCATCCGCTTGTTTTATTTGTTGAATTGAATCTTGTCCTGTACCTCCCAACACCGCATTATAATAATCCATAATTTCTTCAGGAGTACCTATCTTGTTTATTTTTCCATGCTCTAACAATACAGCCCTATTGCACACTGCCTGAATAGCACCTTTATCATGAGAAACAAAAAGCAATGTAGTACCTTGATCTCTAAATTCTTTAATTCTATTAAAACTTTTATGTTGAAAATAAGCATCGCCAACGCTTAGTGCTTCATCTACTATAAGGATATCTGGCCTTTTCATGGTGGCAACACTAAAAGCCAACCTTACTTGCATACCACTAGAATAAGTCCTAACAGGTGCATCTATAGCATCACCTATTTCAGCAAAGTCTTCTACCTGTTGCATACATGCTGTTATTTCTTCATTGGAATAGCCTAAAAGTTGACCAGACATATACACATTCTGTCTTCCGGTAAAATCAGGATGGAATCCCAACCCTAGTTCCAATAAGGCTGCAACAGAGCCATTAAATTTCACTGACCCTGTAGTAGGTATTGTAGTACCTGTGACTATTTTGAGCAGAGTTGATTTACCAGCTCCATTAAGTCCTATAATCCCTACTGCTTCTCCTGCTCCCACCGTAAGATTAATGTCCTGTAACACCCATTTATCTTGATGCTGAGATTTAGAGAAAGGTATAACCCACTCTTTGAGTCTAGCATTACGAGATGGATATATTTTATAACATTTTCCAATGTTCTTAATCTCTATGCTGTTATCCATCATAATTCGTCCACCAGTTCTCCCACATGTTTGTGATACAAGTATAGAGCCCATTTTCCAATAATTAAACTTAATATCGCTATTACACAGAGCGCACCAAAATTAGGCAATTTATCATACACAAATATATTTTGATAGCTACTAATTATGTGATACATAGGATTTAAATTCATAAGCCATTGTAAGCGTTCCGGTATAATACTTCTAGGATATACAACTGGTGTAAACCAGAACCAAAATTGCAATATCATAGCTAAAAATTGACCTATATCTCTAAAAAAGACATTAAGTACGCCTAGACCTACACCTAATGTCACAGATAATGCTGTTTGCACAAGGACAACTATAATAAATGACCAAAAAGTGCTCCATGGAAATCGTCCAATAACAATTAAAAATATCAAAAATAATGAGAAAGCTATCATAAAATTCAAAAATGAAGAAAGAGTATTTATTACCGGTAAACAAATACGCGGAAAAGACACCTTCTTCATCAAATTGGCGTGCTCAAAAAACACATTGACACAACGTGTTAACGTTTCTGTAAATAATCCCCATGTTAGAACACCAGCGCATAAATAGAGACTATACGCAAAAGGCACATCAGCCATTCCTGCCAGCTTACTCTTCATGATTTGAGAAAAGACCACTGTATACACAAAGATTATGGCTAAAGGATGAAAAACTGCCCAAGCAACGCCAAACAGAGAGCCTTTGTACTTAGCTTGGAATTCCCTTTTGACACAGCTATATATAAATTCTCTATATTGCCAAATACTGTCAATCATATTAGACGCCTTTCACCTTATACAATGTTTTGCCAATGAACAATTAAGAGTTTAGATAAATGAAATTTGTTGGCACAAATACACTCAATTATAATTAATAATTATACCATATTGGGCGTTCTACTGCCACCAAAAGCCTACCATATTATTGTTTTTACATTTTTTGTTCCAAAAATAGTACATAAAACAGCTAATAATATAAGTATAAGCTTACTTTATTTAAACTAAGCTTTTTTGTTAGTTCAGCTGTAAACTGACAATTTTACAAGAAAAAGCCAATGTTTCATGTGAAACATTGGCTTTTAACCTATCTTTTCGTAAATAAATCAAACAAATTAACTGGTTTACCTGAAGAAAATTCGTAGTCAGGCCTAACCGTCTCCACCCTTTCCTTTGCTGCCTTTAAATCGTAGTACACATCCCATTTAGATTTGACCAAAAACTTACCTGTTTGTCGTAATAAATACGCCGGATGGTAGGTTGCAATACAATCAAACCCACATTTAGTTTTAAACCACTTACCTCTATCTCTGGTAATCTTCATATCAGTATTGCCCAAATAATGCATAGCCACACTACCCAGTGCTACCACTACTACTGGTTTTACTATCTCCAGTTCTTTATCCAGCCATCTTTGGGCACAAAATTCACCCTCTACTAGATTAGGTGTCCTATTGCCTTTGGGACGGCACTTAATGACATTAGTTGTCAGCACCCTGTCTCTGGTCATTTTTACGGACCATAACGCTTTATCTAACAATTGGCCAGATGGTCCGATTAGAGGACAGCCATAGTCGTCCTCGACGCCACCAGGGCCTTCGCCCACCAAAACAAGAGGACTGGTTGAATTACCAAACCAGCCCACTGTCCCTTTGCAATCCTGCCGCAATGGGCATTCTTGACATTTATTTAGTTGCTCAGCTAATTCATCCAGCTCTGACATCCTTTTAATAAGCTCCCTTACCCTTAAATACTATCTTAAAAGTTCTAAATAGCAATACCATATCAATCCATACGGACCAGTTACGTACGTACCAGGAATCCAGATTTACCCTTTCTTCATAGGTAGTATCGCTACGACCGCTGGTCTGCCACATCCCGGTAATACCTGGGCGAACCATATAGTAGTCGTTGATATAGTCTCCATAGCGGACTATCTCGTCTTTAATAATAGGTCTGGGACCTACCAGGCTCATTTCACCTTTGAGAACGTTGAATATCTGTGGCAGTTCGTCTAGACTGGTTTTTCTCAGGAACCTACCTACTCTGGTAATACGTGGATCATCTTTTAGTTTGAAATCCTTTTCCCACTCTTCTTTTAATTCAGGATTAGTTCTAAGGTAGTAATTCAATTTTTCTTTAGCATCTACGCACATAGTACGGAATTTATAGCAATAAAAATATTTGCCACCTCTGCCCACTCTCTTGTGCCGAAAAATTATTGGTCCGGGAGAGTCTAGTCGGATAAGCAGCGCCAACAATACAAGGAAAGGCATAATACAGATTGTTCCTACGATAGTCAATAACATATCAAACACAAATTTAATATGTCTATTGTAACCACGTGCCAAGTTGTTTCTCAGTCTCAGCACCATCATCTTCTCGTTGTACATACTATCTACTTCAATGCCACCTACCGGTAAACCGATCAAATCTGGCACGAAGGAAAGATTTCTTACCAATGGCTGTATTCTATAAATTAATTCATTAAGTTCGCTAACAGGCATACCAGGGGCAGCAATAATAACATTCTTAACTTTCGTTGCTTTTATTACTCTCTCAGTATCAGCAAATGTACCTAAATAGGGAACATTGCCTACACTGCTACGATCAACACCAAAATCATCCAACACGCCAATTATCTTATAGCCCAAACCGACATCGCCCTCATAAGCCTTTAGCAACAGACCGGCTGTCTTACCGGCACCAATCATAAGTACAGGCAATTGTAAAACACCGGCAATTTCCAAACTCTTCTTTACTGCATAGCGGAAACTTACTGTAAAAATAAAACTAAAGAACCACATCAGTAAAACATAAAGTCTAGAAGTGCTACCTGCTATATTGGTTACGTAGAGCAGAATAATAATGGTTACGTTGGCATAAATACAGCTGTAAAAAACGCTTTGAATGACTTTCCAAAACTGCATACGTCTTTGATAAAGCTGTGCCACGTGGAAGAAGGTAATGAAAATAATTGGAAATACGACATAGGAGTTAAGCCAGGATACATGCAGCACCCCATGGTCAGTAATAAGTAAATTCCTTAGAAAAAAGGCTAAACGTCCAGCACAAATAGCACTAGCCCAATCAGCGACGACGAGCAGTGCCGGCATAATTATTTCCGCATATTTTTCTAAGAAGCCCACTTTTCTGGTTTTTTCCAGTTCAGAAGCCATTTCCAGTGAATTTTTCGCCATAGCTTTACTTACCCTTCCAAAAAGCTATATACATACTAAAATTATAACACAAAATAAGATTATTGCTACCATACATGTATAATTTTAATCTTTTTGACCAGCATCATATGGATCTTCACTAATTTTTATAGTTCCATATTCTGTTAGAATTGTATTTTTATCATATTCATAACTACTTGATGACAAATCATATTTGGCACCATAATGATTAGTTTTAATACCTGACAAGCCAATGATAGTATCATATAGCATATCATTAGTAAAATAACGATGTTGATTAAGTTTTAATTGATTAATAGTATTTTCATGTTTGCACATATAATCATCACTAAACCAGATTAGCAAAGGTATTCTTGTCATGGCAAAATCAAAACGATCCCTTGGAACTCCAGGTTTTTCACCATGATCAGAAAAGTACAACATTACATCAGCCTTTAAAACTTCTTTAGTTTTAGCATAAATATTCTTTAAAATGTAATCAGTATATAAAATACTATTGCAATATTGGTTAAGATCATTGGCGTGCTCTTTAATTCCCTCGAAATGGAACTTTTTAAATTCTTGTGGCGATCTTTCGTTGTAATTCCCATGGCTACCCATTTGGTGTAAAAAGAACAGGTTTTTTCCTGTTACTTTGTTTGGCAATCTATGCACTAATTCTATGTCAAAAACAGCTTTGTTGGCATTAACAAAAATACGGTAGTCAGCACGCATAGCTATTGGCATAAAACCCTCTTGGAGATTATTGTTCCTGCCTTGATTGCTAATCCACCAAACTTTATAACCTAACTTATGAAATATATCTACAAGATCAGCACCTTTATTAATAGCTATGCCGTTATACTGATTGCTTTCTGATAACACCATAGGAACTGCCTTACTGGTAAATTTATTACATGTATAGGCGTTAAGGAACCAGATGAAATTTGGCTTGCCTTTCTCTGAATATAACCATGGTGTAGTATCTTCTTTATAATTGTACAGGCTAAAATAATCTCTATTAGCTGATTCGCCAATGACAACAACAATATTACCGAGCTGATTATCTGGGTTTTGCCAATGGACTTGTAAATTTTGTGGTATTTCTTTATTAGCAATCTTATTTATGAATGCTTTGCTATCTACATAACTACCATATAGTATAGAATGTGCCATTACATTTCTAATTAAATATCCGGCTAAAAACATAAAAGTACCTAGAAACACAATCCCCACTTGTTTAGTTTTTACTGTGTAGTAGTAGTTATCGTTATCCAATATTTTATTGCTGTAATATAAAACAAAAAAAGAAACTAGTGCCATACAGAGCATGCCCCATGTTAATAATGGCTTGCCTAATAAAAACTCTTTTGCCTCCAAATAGTTAGTTTGGGCAAGTGCAAACATAGCATCCTTCCCTAACCCTTTGGTAGTTGTTATGCAATAAAAAAAATTAGTAGCAGGCAATAAAAGATACAATAATTGCCAAAAAGAAATAATGCCAAGTTTAATCTTACGTTTAAAATGTGATGCTAAAAAACGTATTGTATAAAACGTTGGCAAGGCTAAAAGCACATATTTAATTAAATAGACGTAAGTTTTAAGTTGGTTCCCGTACCATAGCAAGCTTCCGCATAAAGCTGTTATAATTAAATCAAGGAAAGCTATTTTCCAGTGGAACTTAAACTTATAGAGCAAGAAAAATAGAAACAAGTAAATAATAACAATACTCTTCCAAACCATGCAATGCTGTACAATGCTCAATACTTTCATCCCCATCTGCTAAAACTTCTGCTAGATATTTCCCCTCATTGTACATAGCTGTTATTTGCTTTAAGTAGCAAATTTAATATTTATGTCAGTATTATAACATATTATATAGTATTGTTTTTACTATTTTATAGTCATGCGACAAAAAGAGTATATGTTGGAAAAACGGTGCAGCACTATGTGCTGCACCGTTGTGTTTAAATTCTTATATTTAATATTTTTCAGCTAGCAATATTAGTCTTTCATTACATCCGATGCCAAATATGACGAGCACTAAATTCTCCTCCACACCCCAGTGGTGACGGCATTGTACCTGCTGAAAGCCATGCTCTTTGCCCACATCTCTCGCATTGCCAATTAACCATTGGTCTGGAAGCAAAGGCAATTGCTGTAACACACATGCACAGAACACCCACGACTAGCATAATCTTTGTAAAATTCTTTCTCATTACAAACATCTCCTTTTTATATTGTATTTCTTAAAGATCTTCCCTACTCCATATTTTCATGGCTAGAACAAGCTATTCGTTGCCTTTAAGTCTTCCATGATACTTACACTACAATTATTATAAGAAATTTAAGCATCCTTGTGTTGTCTTAAATAGTCATAAAAATAGCACTGCCAGTGCTATTTGGCAGTGCTAAAAGGAGAAGTATTTTTTCAAATCATGCTACAAATGCTGTGACATTACCTTCCATGAACAAAACACTTCTATTTTATATTTTTATTAAGCCCTGACATAATAATCAGTCAGAGTTTTTACGTCTTCTTTCTTCTTTTTCCTGTTCGTCTGCTTCTCTAATATATTCTAGATTCTCCCTGCGTCTTACATTCTCAGGATGATTATGCATTGCATCGGCAATATCATCCCTTCCATTTTCTCTATACCTATCTTCACGTTCCCTTTGATGCCGATCTACATCTTCACTAATATTTCTTAAATGACTAATTAAACTCATTATATACCCACCCCTTTTTTCCAAAGCATTCTAGATTATTTCTTACCACTATCGCGAGTATTTTTAGCTCTCTCATAGCAAATTTTTGCATCATGATAATGCTTGCCTGGATTATCGTCCACATTATTTTTTGCTCTGGCCCACTCACGTTTAGCCTTTTTTTCATATGTTTCAGCAGTATGTTGACGTCTTTTTTCTAAGGTTTCTTCGCTAACTACCATAATTGCTCCTCCCATCAAGATATTTTGCTTACTTCTTTTTAAGCTTCTCTATAGCCCTATCAGGGATCTTTCCCGCAATACCATTTGAAGGTATTTTTATTTTAATTGGACGCTTAATTGCCTTATCTAAACTATCATTTCTGAATCCTTCTTTTTTCATCACATCATCTCCTTTTTTGTTATACCATAAACACAATTGCCTGAGACTAAGAATGTAGCTTGCCATTATAAAAATAGAATAAGATGCGATTTCTTATCATCTTATCCTATCTTTACAGTGTCTTTTTATCCTACTCTGTCAAATATACAAGAACCGCCATCTTCTGTGCAATAATAACCACTGCCGGGATAACGGGTAGTTCCGTAAAGTGTACGTCCACATTTACGGCAGCGCCAAGTAGCCGAACTGCTTCTAGCTAGACTCACTATACCCTGATCATGATTCATATTGATATGAACAGGTTCAGCTGCACCTATACCAGCAAAACAGAAGGTCGCAAGCACGCTTAATGCCACTATGTACTTTTTCATATTGTCACCTCCTTTTTAATTATCTATTGTCTTAACCAAGCTAAGAACTCCATTTGCAATAAAAAAAAAATTATATCAGGAATTAAATATCGGAATTTAAACTATAACGCAGGTATCGCCTTATATGCATTTTCCCTAACCCACAATATCCCCCGGTTTCACCCCTAGCGCCTTGGCAATATTAGCTAAGACAAAGACACTCATTCCCTTGGATTTTTCACCATGTTCAATTCTGGAGAGATATTGTTCGCTAATTCCCGTTTCCATAGCCAGATCAATCTGTCTGATGCCTTTAAGCCTTCTATAGTACGTTATTCTTGCCCCCATTTGCTTGAACAAGGCATCTGTTTCCGTTTTATTAAGCACTGTGATAATCACCACATTCCTCTTTTCTTAACTATATTATGCAACTTTTTACTTCACAAAATTTGTGCTTTGGTTTCAGAATTGAAACCACGAAAATTTAATACTTAAACCAAGCCTTGGCTTATCTAAACTATTGATTTCACTGTCATTATAGCCAATGTAGACCGGCTTGTGGTGTCCTGTTTGGACACAAAAAAGCCTTGCTCATTTTAGTATGAACAAGGCTCTTTTAATTAATATTAATTTTAAGCGTTGTTTCCTGAGGCGCGGCATTGGCTGCGCTAAAGTTCAGCTGGATAGTTGGATTAGCTCCCAGCAAGTAGAAACTATCCACTAACGAGAGAGATACATACCAGCTGTCGTGAGGCGCAATGTCGCCCTGAAGCTGCACCGTAAGCTGCTGGGTAAGGTTCTTGTTGCTGCTGGTATGAAAATCTGTGATTTCTTTGTTGTTGCCACCGATATTGATGGTAGAGCTAGTGCCCATGACGCCAAAATTCGTAAAGCGGAAAGTAACCTTAGGATTATGCAGCGCCACATTGGAAGTGTTCTGGACAGTAACGCCCGGACTATCCGTGTTGGAGGCAAAATTCACCAGAGTGCGACCATTTTGCTGAGCCTTCTTAGCCATGGCTGCCAGCTGTGGTCTATCGTCGTTGAGACTTACTTTGGCAAAGTTCCAGCCGCTGGTACTCAGCCCTACGGTTGCCTGACCTTGGGTAGCATTGTCCTGCTGGGTAGCTTTAGTTTGCTGCTCTTGTGGTGTTTCCTGTTTGGATTGGGTAATTGTTTTATCCTGTTTAGTAACTATTTTCGTATTTTTTAAAGAAAATGAACCTTCCGGCGCATGAGCCTTTTGCTCTGTACCAATATTTGCCTTGTTGTTCCTGGCCTGTCTGGCATTCCAAGTGCCATACCCCAGTGCTAGCAAGCACAAGGCCAAGAGCACCATGCTGATTTTCTTGCGGACTGTATAGGCCTTGGCCCGCAAAGCAGCCTCCAAGTCCGCCGCACTAGCAATTCTCTGGCTAGGATCCAGCTGGGTGCACTGACCTGCTATTTTGAGAAGCCTTCCCTGATAGTGAGGCCCCAGCAAGGTCTTAATAGTCACACCTACCGCATACAAATCACTGCGAACATCTGTAGGCGCAAAACCATATTGCTCAGGCGGTGCAAAACCCTCTGTCCCCAGAATATGGGTATCGTGAGTGTGTTGGTCTGTTTCGGCAAGGCGTGCCGCACCAAAGTCGATGAGCTTAATGCTGCCATCGTTTTTGAGAATTATATTGTCAGGCTTAATGTCCCTGTGGAGAATCTTGTGAGCGTGGAGCACCTGCAAAACCTGGCACAGCTGAATGGCAATATTGGTTACTTGTTTTTCGGAAAAGCTCCCCTTCTTCTCTAATAGCTCCTGAAGGTTTTGGCCGGAAATGTATTCCTCGATGACATAGGTGTGCGCAGCATCTTCTGCCACATAGTAGATTAAGGGCAGCGCAGGATGCTGCAACGTGGCCAGTTGGGTATAAGGCAGACCGATATAAGGTATGATTTTGCGCACGAAAATCTGCTTATCCATACCCTGTACTATTTCTGTGCTTCCACTGGCGCTTTCTTTCAAAAGCTCAATTCTGGCAAATTCGTCCTTGATAAACGTAGCACCCTTATCCATTGCCACTCCCGTCTGAGGTAAAAATATGTCCCATCTTTTATGCTATAATGACATTATAACATATCGGCCAGGAGGCGCAGCATGACAAAAACAACCAGCAAGCTGTTATCTGACTTAAAGCAGATGGATTCCTACGAGGACTTTAACCAGGCTAACGCCACCGAGCTGGTAGTGCCTGACGTCATAAAGCTACTCTTGGAGATGGCAAAGTCCCATGGCCTGACCAAAGCTGAATTGGTGCAGGCCACCGGATTGGAACGCACCTTCGCCTATCACCTGCTCTCCGGCGAGAAAACCATGACCCGTGACAAGCTCCTACTCTTTGCCTTTGCCGGTAAATTGGATTTGGAGCAAACACAACAGCTATTAAAGTACGCTGGATTGGGTATGTTGTATGCCAGGGATAAGCGTGATGGTGTTTTAATATACGCGCTCAATAAGCACTATAGCGTGTATGAGATGGAGAAGTTATTGGAGGATCTGGGATTAAATTTACCATTGGGGACGGAGAAAAGTGGTAAATGAAAAGATGGGATAATAGAACAACTAGGAGCAGCACATGTGTGCTGCTCCTTACAAATATACTCTTAGCCATAAAAATCTCCTTCAACAAAAAAATTTGTTAAAGTTTATACATTTACTTAGAACAACGATCTCGCCCCGCTAAAAAGCATTGTAATTACTAAAACACCAACGGCCGAAAATAAAATGGCTATCACGAAAAGAATTGTAATAACATTTAGTACACTAATAAATTTTCCATAAAGTGTACGATGCGACAATTGCAATTCTCCGATATTAGACTTCAGATTGTTTAAATCATAACCACAGTATGAGCAGTAATGATAATAAGACTGTATTTTTTCTCCACATTTCGGGCAAACTATCCCGGCTTTATTTACATACGGGACTTGAGCAGCAGCTACTACTTTTTCCGTTTGTTGTCCATCATTTGTGCTTTCAGATTTTATAGGTATTTCTGCTTTTGATTCCTTTCCAACATTTTTACCTTCCTCTGTTATCATGTCTCCGCCACAATTCTCGCAGAACACCGCATCCTTATTATCAGTGGTCCAGCCACATTTTTCACATTTTTTCATCATCTCATACCCCGTGAGCCAAAGATGGCTATAAGAAACGCAATAATCATTAGACCTGTTCCAAGAACAGAAAGTAACAATTCACCAAATGGCGGTTTGGGCTGTATTTGCCCACAATAGACACAGAACCTCTTTTTTCCTTCCAATTCAGTACCGCAACGTGTACAATTCTTGCTCATCCTAATACCCTCCCTTATCTTTCTGCTTATTGAAGTACCTTAAAATAATTTTAAGGTATTATGACGTATTCACCAAACGCCCATCCCGTTTGGCCATTGCTTCTTCTTACTCTACACCATTGCCCCTGTGCACCTAAAACTTCAACCTTTTCTTGATTATCAAACACATCCAGAACTTTTGAATTTTTACTTGGTCCAGACCTGAAATTAGTTTCATCGTCTTTAATGTGGCCAGGTGTTCTATCATTGTTCATTTTTACATACTCAGTATATGCCCATCCTGTTTGGCCGTTGCTTCTTCTTACCTTAGACCACTCATCACGTTTTTCTAAAATCTCTATCTGCTCCTTATCATCAAACACGTCCAAAACAGCAGAATCCGTACCAGGGCCATTTCTAAAATTAGTTTCCCCATCTTTAATATAACCAAACTGCCTCTTGCGCGGAGCGTTTACTATTCCAGACTGTTTTGGCTGCTGTGGATTTACAGTAGTATTTGCTTTCTGTTGACTATTAAAATTAGTTTGTTGGCTACTCTGCCTTGGTTGGGAGGATTTTCTTGATCCTCCAAACATAAAGGCTCCCCCTATTATCACTATAGCAATGACAACAGTCCCCATGATTACATTAAGGTGTTGATCAAAGAAGCTCGGATTATAGCCTCTTCTTTCCCTTGCACTGTTTTTTAAAGCGGAAAGCTGGTCAACTGCAACAGCCGTCCTACAGTAAGGGCAAAACTTCGCATTATCACTAATTTCTTTCCCACAATGGTCACATTTTTTCACAGCAATACCTCCCCATGTATATGCTTATTTATCTTCGTAAGGATAATTTGTCAATGTTATGGCGTGTGGATATTCACTAAATTTCAAGTATTCCCCATGCCCTATATCATATGACTCCCTGCTTCCTTGCCGCGGTGTCCCCCTCATAGAATATGCCGAAGATTCTCCATATTCTTCCAGCGTATTATTGTTATTAAGTCCACTCTTATCAAAGTGAGCAAAATTGAACGCCGTATGAATTAACGTAATGCTATTTACTTCGTCATTTATTCCAAAAGGAGAGCGGAAATCTACATCTACCCCTATTTGCTTCTTCCGTTTATTTTGAGTATATCGCCACACATTTCCATTTTCAGCTAGTACAGACGGCTCACCGAGTATATCCTTGACTTGGTCTTTGGTCATATTCAAAGAAACACCTGCTACAGATTCATATTTCCAATCAGTAGTATCTTTTTTATGCATTAAAATATTTGGCCCAATAATAGCTAATGTTGAGCGATTCCCTTTGGCATCACCCTGCATCCAGCCTATGCGCATATATCTCGGCTGCCCTTTTACTTCAATTTCCAGTGTTCCTGTTCCAATAATGAATCCGCCGTCAATATCGTATCCAGCAATAACTTTGTTCTTATTAATAGTATTATTCTCAATGGTTAATATTAGATTTCCTTCTGAATCGTACCAGCCACCAGAGCAAGACCTAAGTATATCTGATAAGTTATTTTTTTTCATTGCCTGCTTAGCTGACACGTCCGAAGTAGGATGCGGTACTGTTATGTCATCTATACCTACTGCCTTTATGCCTACCTTATTTTTTAGACCAACGACACTATTTCTTACCGTCTGTTCAAACGAAACAGGTGCTTTCCTAAAATAGAAAAATATCCCAACAGCAACTGCCAGAATACATAACAGCGTTAAAAAGAACATTTTATCACTGCCAGCCTGGCTTTGTTCTTTTACCTTTTTTTCATCAGTTTCCAATAATGGCTTACTGCAATATGGGCAAAATTTGGCAGTATTATTTACTTCTTTTCCGCAGTTAGGACATCTTCTCATTCTAGTTTCACCTCTCCAATAATTTAATTATAGCATTTATTGCCTATTATTGTTTCTTAATTACATAATTTTCTTAATAAATCTTCTTAGTAACAATTGCGTATTTAATGTGCATTCTGAGCTACTTTTACATTCACATTATTTTAGGCAAGGCATATAGTTAGCAATGGTATTTTCCAAATTTTATATGTATAATAATATTACAGTAAATAAAAGCCTTTAGTTTTCAGCACATAAGAGCGGCGGTGATGCATATATGTACTATTGCAAGCATTGTAAGCGCCAAGCACATGGAGCATTCAAGCCTAATTGGACACTACTCATCATTATGACGCTAATAACAGCCGGAACATGGCTTATATTATATGCCATCTATTATGTGACAAGGACAGTGAAGTGCCCTACTTGTGGAGCCGATTTATTCTTTTGGAACTAATTTAACCTTACAGCAAAAAACATCCGGCATTTACAGGCTGGATGCTTTACTTGTACATGCCATTCAAATCCTACTCAGTTCGGCTAATAATTTCACTAGGTTTCACATCAAGCGCTTTTGCTATGTTTATCAAAACATAAACACTAAGTCCTTTGGACTTTTCCCCACGCTCTATTCTGGAAAGATACTGTTCGCTGATTCCCGCCTCGGCAGCAAGATCTACCTGTCGTATTTCCTTTAATCTACGATAATATATTATTCGTTCCCCAATTCGTTTGAACATTTCGCTGACTTCTTTTTGATTCAGTACCATATCTGCCACCACATTTCTCTTTTCTTAAAATATTATGCAACTTTCAAAGCAAACAAATATGTTTGTTGGTTTCAGATTTTCAACCAGCAATATGCAAATATTAAACTGCCACCAAGCTTAGACAAACTGCCGATTCTTATTTAATTATATTAAGTCCATACAGGCTTTTGGTGTCCAATTTGGACACAGCTCATTAAACCTTAATAAAGAAAAGAAACCTAGAAATGTTAAGATAACTAACAAATCTAGGTTTCTTTTTTAGTATTGTTACACTCACTGTGGTGTGGTCACCCCTGTAACATTTTCTGTGGTTTCGAAAAATTTACTTTTTTGCCAATTTTGGGCTGTTGCAAAATCTGTGGTCAGGCTGTCACAAAACTGTGGTGTGCTGACCCCCTAAAGTTAGACCTAAATTCTAACTTTAGGGGTGGAGATGGTACAATAAAGTGGACACCAAGATAAAGTGAAACTGTGAAAGGGTGTGCTTTTTGTGCCAAGAAGAAATTACGATAGACAATTTAAAATGGCAGCTGTAAAACTAGTGCTAAATGAGG
>Ga0268360_1000990_pt1 | contig 35157 bp, 35 predicted proteins | sample BioMet11_FD_192465 | JGI IMG/M metagenome (GOLD analysis project Ga0268360, IMG submission 192465) | Sewage microbial communities from Oakland, California, United States - Biofuel 11 (Illumina Assembly) | ecosystem: Engineered > Wastewater > Sewage > Unclassified | place: USA: California... | reverse complement strand
GTGCGGCCGGTCAGCACGAGGTCGGGGCGCTTCTCGAAGAGCTCCTTGTTGACCAGGAAGTACTCCTGCTCGGGGCCGACCGTCGGGGTGACCCTGGAGACATCCTTGTAGCCGAGGGCGCCGAGGACCCTGAGGGCCTGCTTGTTGAGGGCCTCGATGGAGCGGAGGAGGGGGACCTTCTTGTCCAGGGCGTGGCCGAAGTAGGAGACGAAGGCCGTGGGCACGCAGAGGGTCGTGCGGTCGGCGGAAGTCATGAGGAAAGCCGGGCTAGTGACGTCCCACGCGGTGTAGCCCCGGGCCTCGAACGTGGCGCGCAGGCCGCCGGAGGGGAAGGAAGAGGCGTCGGGCTCGCCCTTCACGAGCTCCTTGCCGGAGAACTCGATGAGGATGCGGCCATCGCCCAGGGGGTTGATGAAGGAGTCGTGCTTCTCGGCGGAAATGCCCGACAGGGGGTGGAACCAGTGGGTGAAGTGGGTGGCTCCGCGCTCGAGAGCCCAATCGCGCATGGCGCTGGCCACGACCTCAGCGATGTCGAGGGTCAGCTCGCGCTTGCCGGCTTGGACCTTCAAGAGCTCGCTGTAAATGCTCTTGGGCAGGCGCTCGCGCATCACCGAGTTGGAAAAGCAGTTCTTGCCATAGATTTCTCCCAGGCCAAAACCCTTTGAGTCGACGAAATCGCTCATTATGCACTCCTCTGTCAGTTGTGTACCTTTGCTCCACAATCGAAGCAAAATTCATGCCATCTATATCAAAGCAGTATCTATCTCGCGCATCACTACTTACCGAGCCTACACTAAACGAAAAAAGCACAATAGCGTGGGTTAACCAAATAAACCTACGTGGATGTACGGAACCTCCGCCAGTCGATTCCATAACGGTGGATCGCCAACCCCATGCGACGCTCGGTGATCCCAAGGCGGCGCGAAGCGGCGGCGGCGTTTCCGCGGCAGATCTTCAGGGCCTCCACGAGGAGCTCCCGTTCGAGGCGAGCGAGGGACGCGTCGAGGGTAGAGGCGGGGCCGGTCCCCGTCGAGTCGGCCGACTGGAGGCTCGGAGGCAGGTGGTACGCGTGGATCACCGAGTCGGTGGAGAGGATGACGGCCCGCTCGATGCAGTTCTCGAGCTCCCGGACGTTCCCCGGCCAGTGGTAGGTCACGAGGAGGTCGATGGCCGGGCTGGAGATCCGGAGGATAGGCTTGCCCGATCGCCTGCCGTGCTTCTCCGCGAAGTGGTCGGCCAGGAGGATGATGTCGCTGCGGCGCTCGCGAAGGGGGGGGACGTGGAGGGGGAAGACGTTGAGCCGCCAGTAGAGGTCCGAGCGGAAGCGTCCCTCGGCGACCTCCTTCTCGAGGTCCCGATTCGTCGCCGCGATGACCCGCGCCTCGGTGCGGAGGGTGCTCGAGCCGCCGACCCGCTGGAACTCCCCCTCCTGGAGGACCCGGAGGAGCTTCGCCTGGACTGCCTGGGAGAGCTCCCCGATCTCGTCGAGGAAGAGGGTCCCGCCGTCGGCCAGCTCGAAGCGGCCGCGCCGCTGCTCCTGGGCTCCGGTGAAGGCGCCCTTCTCGTGCCCGAAGAGCTCGCTCTCGATCACCGACTCTGGGAGGGCCGCGCAGTTAACCGCCACGAAGGACCTCTTGGCCCGGGCGGAACGCTCGTGGAGGGCGCGGGCGACCAGCTCCTTGCCGGTGCCGCTCTCGCCGGTTATGAGCACCGTGGTTTCGGTGCCGGCCACGCGGTCCATCATGGAGAAGAGTTCGCGCATCGGCGCGGAGCGGCCGACGATCGCGGCCGGCGCCCAGCTGTCGTCAGTCCGCACGCTCTCGGGGCTGCGGGAGACCACGTGGCTCGCGGCGCCGGCGGCCCCCTCGGCGCCGGCCTCCAGGGCCGCGGAGCGCGCCAACCTCCTCCTGAGTCCGAGGGCCTCGGCGGTCAAGGACGCCACGGAAGAAGCCAGGGAGAGGGCACGTTCCCGGGAGCAGGTGTAACGGGTGAACGAGAGGGCGCCGACCGCCATTCCGCCCAGGAGGACGGGGACGGCTATGCCATCTCCCTCATACACCGCCGACGTGGAGGCGAGGACCCGCCCGAGGATGCCGGCCCCCAGCTCGACGCGCTTCCCCGCCAGGGCGGCGTCGGCGGGGTCCGCCACCGCGGCGACCCGCACCTCTCCGTCCTCGAACATGGCGAGGGCGGCCACCCCTCCGGCGAGAGGCCCGCGATCCGCCAGGAGCATGAGCAGCGGACCCATGGCTTCCTCGAGTCCCGCATGCCGAACTAGAAGGCGTCCCGCTTCGAAGAGGAGGGGCAGGTCGGCGGGATCGGGTGAAAGAAGAGCCGGTCTTTCGTCGCGCATGGCCGATATTGCCCTTTGGGAAATATTAATTACAAGGGTGTACCATCTGAATTTATAGGTACATAAATGTAGCTTCCTGTCTTTTTATTACTGTCGATAGTAAAATAAGACTCTGATGAGTTGATTGGTTTCTATTGATGGGGGAAAAATAGCTATTGGCAATATATAGACGTCGTATATATATAATCCTACACTGAGGAATGCCCCTCGAGTTAGGCACTACTAGGCAGCACTCTGGGGTACAGTAACGCTTTTTGAGGAGACGGGGCGCCGTAGATCAGGGGTCTACGGCGGGTTTATACTCGAGCTTGGGTCTTCTGGCCTATGTTGAGCTGGAAGCCCGATGGGGGCTGTGAATGGGCAGGAAACTAGGGATCCTCGGTGCCGGGAAAGTCGGGGAAGCCCTCGCCGTCGGTATCTCGCAGCGGGGCCTCGTGGCCGCGCCCGACATCGTTCTCGTGGACCACAATCCGACCCACCGATCCGCCGTGACGGCCAAAACCGGGCTCAAGGTGATCGCCGACTGCGCCGAGGCTGCGCGGCTCTCGGACACGATCATCCTGGCGGTCAAGCCGAAGGACGTGGGAGAGGTCTTGGCGGGCATCTCCCCCGAGATGGGGCCATCCAAGCTCCTCATCTCCGTGGCCGCCGGGGTGAGCCTCGAGCTCCTCGAGTCCTCGGTCCCCAAAGGCACCCAGGTGATCCGCACGATGCCCAACATGGCCGTCGCGATAAACGAAGGCATGAGCGTCCTGTCTCCCGGCAAGTGCGTGCTCCCGGAGAGCCTCGCGTGGGCCACCGAGCTCTTCCGCTCGGTCGGGAGGGCCCTCGTCCTAGACGAGCAGTACATGGATGCCGTCACCGGGCTCTCGGGCTCGGGCCCAGCTTACGTCTACGTGATCATCGAGTCCCTGGCCGACGGCGGCCTCAAGCTCGGTCTGCCCAGGGACGTAGCCTTCGAGCTCGCCGCCCAGACGGTGCTCGGGGCCGCGAAGAACGTCCTCGTCACCGGGGAGCACCCGGCCAAGCTCAAGGACCAGGTCATGACCCCCGCGGGGACCACCATAGACGGAGTCCTCGAGCTGGAGGCGGGAGGCCTCAGGCTCACCCTCGTGAACGCCGTAGTGAAAGCCGCCGAGCGATCGGCGCAGCTCATCAGGAAACCGAAAAAATCATGAGCGACGAATTCCTCCGGACGAGGCCCACCAGGGCCGAAATCAGGCTCGGCGCCCTGCGCCGCAACTTCGCCAGGGCCCGGGACCTGGCGGGGAAGGACGCCGCGGTCATGGCCGTGGTCAAGGCCGACGCCTACGGCCACGGCATGATCCGCGTCGCCAAGGAGCTCCTCGCCGAGGGAGCCGGATACCTGGGCGTCGCCATAATCCAGGAAGCGGTGGAGCTCCGGGACGCCGGCATCGACGCGCCGATCCTCGTCCTCGGCTCTCCACCCGACGAGAGCCTCCCCCTCTTCGCCCGCTACGGCGTCGACCTCGCTCTCGCCGGCGCCGACAAGGCCCGAGCGGCCTCGGAGTCCGCCGCCCGGGAGGGGAAGCCCATCAGGGCCCACGTGAAGATCGATACGGGCATGGGCCGGATAGGCGTGAACTGGAAGGCCCTCGAGCCCTTCGCCGAGGAGGTCGCCGGGCTGCCGGCCCTGGAGATCGTCGGCGCCTTCTCCCACCTGGCCACGGCCGACTGCGACCCGGCCTTCGCGTCCGAGCAGGTGGCGCGGTTCCGCAGGGGAATCGGCGCGCTGGCCGCGAAGGGCATACGCCCTCCCCTCCTCCACATCGCCAATTCCGCGGCCCTCGTCGCGATGCCCGAAGCCCGCTTCGGCATGGTCCGGCCGGGGATCCTCGTCTACGGTTACGAGCCCTGCCCTTGGAGGAAGACCGGCGTCGAGCCGGTCATGCGCCTCGTGTCCAGCGTATCCTTCGTGAAGGACATCGAGGCCGGCGAGAGCGTCAGCTACGGCGCGACTTGGAAAGCCGGCTCCCCCACGAGGATAGCGACGGTGCCCATCGGCTACGGCGATGGCTACAGCCGAGCCCTCTCGAACAGGGCCAGGATGTGGGTCGGCGGGGCCCCGCGCCCGGTGGTCGGGCGCGTCTGCATGGACCAGACGATGCTGGACCTCGGCGGGGGCTCGGAGGTCCGGGAGGGCGACGAGGTCATCGTGTTCGGCGAGAAGGACGACGCGCGGATCCCCGGCGAGGAGCTCTGCGAGATCCTCCGGACGATTCCTTACGAGATCACCTGCGACGTGGGCGCCCGGGTGCCGCGGGTCTACGTGGAGGACTGAGGCTGTGCGGGAGAGCTCCCTGTAGGTAGGCGCGGCGGGGCGGGGGTGAGCCGGAGAGTCAGGCGGTCACGCCCTCGTGGCGCGCGAGGAGGAGCTCGTAGCTCTCGGCCAGGAGCTCGCGGTAGCGCTCGGCCGTCTCGCCGCCGCTTATGACCTTGAGGGCCAGGGCGAAGGCGAGGACCTCGTAGAGGTAGACGTCACGCCGCAGGCCTTCGGAGCGGGGCAGGGCGCGATCCCCCGAGGCCGAGATGGCCTCCTCTATAGAGCTGTCGTCGGCGCTCCAGTCGATGCCGGCGCCTTCCGTGATGATGAAACCGCACAGCTTGGGCCGAGACGAGGCGAAGGACAGGAGGTGGTCCGTCATCACCCTGTAGACCCCCAGGGGAGAGCCTCCGCGGGATCTCCAGGCCGAGATCTCCCCCGCCAGACCTTCCCAGAGCAGCGATACTCCCTTATGCAGGACGCCTTTCAGGATCGCCCCCCGGTTCTCGTAGTAGTTGTACAAGGTCATGGCCGAAATACCGAGGCGCGCCGCCAATCGGCGAGTGGAGAACTCCTCGACCCCGCCCTCCTCTATCAGGGCGATGGCCTTCTCGACGACCAGCTCGATGTCCACTATCTTCTTGCCCCTGCCCACTAAAGCCCCCCCGTCATCATAGTAAAAGTATCGAGGAACGAAAGGCTACATACAAGAGGGAGGGGAAAAGGGGAAAAGCCGCGCTGGACGGCGCCCGGAGGATGCGGCTAGAATACTCGCGGCGCGCCGCGCCGAGGAATCCCACCCGAAGGAAGGCTAGATGCAGAGGCTGCCGCTCCTGGCCCTCGCCCTGATCGCCGTATCGTGCACACGACCCGCCGTGGATCGGCCGAAGATCGGCCTCGCCCCCCGCGTTGCCGGCCCGTCGTCGACCGCGGACTTCCGGGGGAGCCTCGAGGCCGCGGCCGCGGGAAACGCCGACCTGGCCGTAGCCGAGGGCGAGGACACCCAGGCCGAACAGAACGCCCAAGCCGTATCCCTGCTGGACGCCGGGTGTCGGGCCGTAGCCCTGGCCCCAATCGACGTAGGGTACCTCGACCCTGTCATCAAGGAGGCCAAGGCGAAGCGCTCGCCCGTGGTCTTCTTCGGCCTCGAGCCTCACAGGAAGGTTATGCGATCTTGGGATAAGCTCTTCTTCGTGGGCACCCGGCGCGAGGACTTCGGCGCCGCCCAGGGGGAGATTCTGGCGGAACTCTGGAGGAGCGACCCCTCGGCGGACCGGGACCGGGACGGCACCCTGAGCTTCGTCGTCCTCGCCGCCGCCGGCGACGGGGACGGAGCCGCCCGCCAGGCCGAGGCCACGACCAAGGCGCTCGCCGCAGCCTCGGTGCCGAGCGCGACCCTGGACAAGGAGGAGGCCGGGGAGGGCGTCGAAGCGGCCCGGAAGCGGGCGTCCGCGGCCCTCGCGGTCTACGGCCAGAAGATAGAGGCCTTCGTCTGCCAGAACGAAGACCTGGCCCTCGGAGCGGCGGAAGCGCTCAAGGCCGCCGGATACAAGGGCAAGAAGCGAGTACCGGTCGTGGGCGCGGAGCTCGGCTCCGCGTCGGGAGAGATGCCCGAGGCGGTCGCCGCCGCCCTAGCCTCCGGGGAAATCGTCGGGACCGTCGCGCAGGACTCCGCGGCCCAGGGGCGGGCCGTCTTCGACCTGGCGTACGCCCTGGCCCGCGGCGCCGCGCCGCGGAGCTCCGGACTCAAGATCGCCGACGCGAAGTACGTCTGGGTGCCCTGCAGGAAGGTGACGAAAGCGAGCCTCGCCCCCGAGCCCTGAGCCCCGGAAGGAGCGGGCATCGGCCGCGGCGCCTCACCTACGCCGGGACCCTCTCTTGAGCGCGCCCCGGATCAAGTCCAGGGAGCCCACGGCGGCCCCGGCCACGATGAGGGCCATGGCGACGCCGGCGGCGGGGCTGAGGGATTTGCCGCCCAGGAGCACTAGGTTGACCGTCGACAAGAGCGGCGTGAGGTAGGAGAGGGCCCCGATGATCCTGGGGTCGCCCCGCTTGAGGGCTGCGTCCCAGGCGTAGAAGGCGCCGCCCATAGGCCCCAGGCCCAGCAAGACGAGGAAGAGCCATTCCTGAACGTCGATCCCCCTCATCGCGACAGCGGCGTCTGCCCCGCCCGACACGAAGAACAGGCCAAGGGCCAAGGCTCCGGAGACGAGGCAGAACCCGCCGACCGCCCCCGTCGGGAAGGGCGGGAGCCGCTTCGTGAGGAGGGAGTAGCAGGCCCAAACCAGGGCTGCCGCGGACGCCAGGAGGTAGCCCGGCAAGTTCGCGGCGTCCAGCTGGAGGCGCCCACCGCTGACGATGAGAAGGGCCCCTGCGAACCCGAGGAGGGCCCCTGCGACGTGCCTCGGCCCGAGGTGGAACCCCTTCAGGATGGCCGGGGAGAGGAGCACGATGAGGAGCGGCCAGAGGTAGTTGATCAGGTTCACCTCAACCGCGGGGGCCAGCCTGAAGGCCACGAAGAGGAGGGCGTGATAACCGAAGATACCCCCCAGCCCCACGGCGAAGGTCCGGAGGGGGACCTTCCACTCCCGGGCCCTGAGGAGGCCCACGAGGCCGCCTACGCAGAGGGCGATCCCGACCGCCAGAAAAGGAGGCACCGCCCCCACGCGGGAGTTGAGGAGAGCCAGGCTGCTCCAGACGAGGATCGCGAGGGCCGCTAGAAGCGTCGACGGCATGGGCGAATCATACCTGCGCGCCGGGCTGACAGGAAGGCCCTCGGGGAAGTATGCTCGCTACGCCATGGTAACTTTCGACGTCGTGATCATCGGCTCGGGGCCCGCGGGGCTGGGCGCTGCATTCGAGCTCCTCTCGGCGAGGCCCGGCCTGTCCCTCCTCCTGATCGAGAAGAACCAGTTCTCGTCGGGGGGGCTGCGCAACGACTGCAAGATGAACTTCAGCTGGCCCATCGGCTTCCCCGACTCCTCGTGGACGAAGGAGGAGGCCGGGGCCTACCTGGCTCGAGTGGAGGCCTTCCTCGAGCCGAAGATCATGGAGAAGCGCAACCTTTCGACCTACGCGAAGAGGGCGGAGAAGATCGGCGTGACCCTCCTGGAGATCCGCCAGTCCCACCTGGGGACCGACGGCGGCCTCGAGCTGATCAAGCGCCTCGTCGCCCGCCTCGAGGCCATGGGAGCGCAGATCTCCCTCGGCGAGAAGGTGGTCGGCATCGACTCGGACAACCGGGTCATCCGGACCGAGGGGGCCCGCGAGGGAGACGTAGGCCTGGGCGGGGGGACGAGCGCCCAGACCAGTCCCGAGAGGAGCGCCGGCCGCCGCGAGATAGCGTACCGCGACCTCATCGTCGCGCCGGGGCGCGGCGGCTTCGCCTTCCTCCGGGACCTCATGACCCAGGCGGGCATCCCTTTCACCGACAACGCAGTGGACCTCGGCGTCCGGGTCGAGACCAGGATCGAGCACTACCCCATAGTCAAGGACTACTACGACCCCAAGTTCCTCTTCCCCAAGAAGACTAGGACCTTCTGCACCAACTCGGGGGCGGCTCACGTGGTCCAGGAAAAGTACGAGGAGCCCGACGGCTCCGCCTGGTACAGCGTCAACGGCCACGCCTGGTCGGATTCCCGGCCGGCCAACGGCCTCGCCAACTTCGCCATGCTCAAGACCGTCACCCTCACCGAGCCCCTGGCCTCGGGGCAGGATTACGCCCGCATGCTCGGCATCCAGGCCGCCCTCCTCGGGGGAGGGCGGCCCATCATGCAGCGGATCGGCGACTTCCGCCTCGGGAAGCGCTCATTCAAGGACCACTTCTACGGGGACCTCTACGACTTCGAGCCCACCCTCGCCACGGCCACCCCCGGGGACATAGGGCTGTGCGCCCCGGCCAAGGTCATGCGCGCCCTGTGGAACGCCATGAAGCTCCTGGACACCATCGTGCCGGGGCTCCTCCATCCGAGCACCATCATGTACTACCCGGAGATCAAGCTCTACGCGAACCGCCCGGTGTTCATCGACGACCACTTCCAGGCGAAGGAGGGCCTCTACCTCATCGGCGACGGAGCCGGCACGAGCCGGGGCATCACCGCGGCCTGGGCCTCGGGGCTGCGCGCCGCCGACGGCATACTGAAGAGCCACCGGCCCCCGGGCTAGAGGCCGCGGACGTCGCTAGGGCGAGGCGGCCTCCGCCGGGCTCGCTCGGCTCACGCATCACCCGACAGTCCCGCCTCACCCACCGCCGAGAGGCGCATCTCAGGCGGCGCCCCGGCGCCCCTGCCCGCCTCGCCCAGGGACCGCATCTCCGGCGCGAGGAAGGCGAGGGTCACGATCACCGAGACCGCGTCGGTGATGGGCCCCGCCATGAAGAGGCCGTCGAGGCCGAGGAAGCGGGGCAATAGGAGGTAGAGGGGCACGAGGAGGGCGAGCTGCCTGATCAGGTTGGGCACGAGAGCCGGGACGGGCTTCTTCACCGCCTGGAAATATCCCGTTCCGAGCATCACGATGCCGACTACCGGGATGGAGCAGAGGAAGATCCGCATGCCGTGGACCCCGAGAGCCTGGAGCCCGCCCTGTCCCGGGACGAAGAGCCCTACGAGAGGCCCGCTGAAGGCGAAGAAGAGGCCGTAGGCGAGGGCGCAGATGCCGCAAACTCCGGCGAGGGCGAGCCGGAGGGTCCTCCTCGCCCGGCCGAAGAGTCCGGCCCCGTAATTAAAGCCGATGATGGGCTGGACCCCTTGGTTCACCCCGATGATGGGCATGAGCATGAGGTTCATGAGGCTCGTGGCTATGCCCATGACCGCTACTCCATCGTCGCCGCCGTAGCGGACCATGAGGTTGTTGGCCAGGATGAGGGTCGCCACGTTCGTGATCTGGACGAAGGCGGGCACCGCTCCGATGGAGAGAATGTCCCGGGCCGTCCCGGCCCTGGGCCGGAGGATAGCCGGCCTCAATCGGATGCCCTTCTTCGTCGTGAGGTAGACCGAGAGGAGCCAGGCGCAGGAGACGAGTTGGGCGATATCGGTCGCCAGGGCCGAGCCCGCTATCCCCATATGGAAGACGAAGATGAACAGGGGATTGAGGGCGCAGTTCACCGCCGCGCTCAGGACCATGGTGAGGAGGGCGGTGACCGGGTCCCCCTGCCCCCGGATCATGTTGTTGAGGCTGAAGGACAGGATTTGGAGGAACATGCCCGGAAGGTAGAAGGAGGTGAAGCGGAGGGCGTAGTCCAGGATTTCCCCGGAGCCCCCGAAGAAGGAGAGGATCGGCCGCATGAAGAGCCCGACCCCCAGGGTAAAGGCGACGGCGAGGCCCAGGGCCATGGTGAAGGCGGTGCCCGCCGCGGCCTCGGCCTCCTCCCGCCTCCCCGCCCCGAGCTTCAGGGCGATCAGGGACGAAGCCCCCATGCCCACGAGCATGCCCGCAGCCATGACGAGGAGCATGAGGGGAAAGACTATCGCGACTCCGGCGAGGGCCTCGGGCCCGACGCCGCGCCCGACGAAGACCCGATCCATCACGTTGTACAGGCCGTTCACGAGCATGCCGGCGATGGAGGGGATGGAGAACTTGAGGATGAGCGAGCCGACCTTATCCTTGGCCAGCGCCTCGGTATCACGATTCATTGCAGGACTCCTTCGAGCCCCGGGACGCGGACCGTTGTGTCCGCGGAGCCCGGCGGCGCAGTTCGGGCTCAGTTCTTGAGCGCCGAGTAGGCCCATTCGAGCGCTTCGGGCGCGACGCCGAGGCCTCGGGCCGTGAGATCGATCATCGCGTCCACGAGCTTGTCGCTCCGGGGACCGTAGCATTCGGGGTCGAGGAGGATCGAGCTGGCCGCCATGGTGATGCGGCAGAGCTCCAGGGGGTACTCGGACTTCCAGATGCCCGCCGCGATCCCTTCCTCGACGATTTTCGCGTGGTAGGGCGCGAAGCGCTCCACCATCGCCTTCTGGGTCCGGAGGTGGATGTCGATGTACTTCATCCGGTGGAGCTTGCTGAAAGACGCGCTGTAGAGTTCAGTCTGCTTATCGATGAGCGCCTTCATCTTCTCCAGGGGCTCGAGGGAAGGATCGCCCACTATGGCCCCGAAAGCCGCCTCCGCCCCGAGGATGAAGCGCTCGACGATGGCGTCGACGATGCCCTCCTTGGACTTGAAGTGGTAGTAGAGCGTCCCCTTCGCCACCCCGGCCCCCTGGGCGATCGCGTCCATCGAGACCGTCTCGAAGCCCCGCTCGATGAAGAGATCGATGGCGGCGTCGAGGATACCATTCGGGGTCGACTCAGCCCCGCCGCCACGTTCCGTCACACCGCACCTCCTTTAGCACAATTATAAACTGACCGTCAGTTCAATAACCTTACTATTAAACTGACGGTCAGTCAAGTCGCTGCCACAGGAATTTGCCAATGCTCTGCACCACACCGGGGCATAGGGCGCGGGGCGGCGGAACAGAGTCGTAGCGATTTTAAAAGGGGGAGCGCATGGGACGCCGAAGTTCGGGACCGCCGGAGACGCGGCTCGCCCCTCGCTCCGGCGTCCTCGCGGCATCTCCACCTGAGGGGACGCCGCTGCGGTCGCCTCCGCTACCCCCACTCGGGCGGGGCTATGCCCCAGCCCGGACCGCGGGAAGAAGCCTCAGTTCTTGCCGATCGAGAGGAGCTCGACCTCGAAGATCAGGGTTTCGTTCGGGCCGATGGCGCCGCCGGCTCCGTTGGGGCCGTAGGCGAGGTCCGAGGGGATGTACAGGCGGTACTTGGACCCGACGCTCATGAGCTGGAGGCCCTCGGTCCAGCCCTTGATGACCCCGTTCAGGGGGAAGGAGACGCTCTGGTTCCTCGCGTAGGAGGAGTCGAAGACCTTGCCTGAGAGGAGCTTGCCCTCGTAGTTCACAGTGACCGTGTCGGTCGCCTTGGGCTTCGGGCCGGAGCCCTGCTTGAGGATCTCGTACTGGAGCCCCGAAGCGGTGGTCTTCACGCCGGCCTTGGCCTTGTTGCCCTCGAGAAAGGCCTTGCCCGCCGCGAGGTTGGCGGCCCCGGCCTTATCCCGGGCTGCCATCGCCGCCGCCTGGACCATCTGGGAAGCCTGAGCTTCGGTGAACTTGGTCTTGGCCCCGGCCACGCTGTCCTTGAGGCCGGCCACGAGGGAGTTCATGTCCAGGTCGATGTTAGTGCCCTTGGCGTTCTCGCCGAGGAGCATCCCGATGGCGTAGCTCACGTCGGACTTGGAGGCCTGGGCCGCGAGGGGCACGGCGACCCCGATAGCGAGAGCTAAGGCGATGAAGCGCTTCATGGTGTTTCCTTTATCCTCGAAGATCGGTCGACGATAGCACGAACGCCGGGAAGTCGCCAGGGCGGGCGCCGCCGAGCAAGAACGGCCGCGCAGCCAGACGGACTCCGGCGGCGGAAGCCTCGCAGGCGTAGCGCGCTTCCGATGGCCAGGGCTTGCGCTCGCCTCGCCGACTGGCCTACCCTCGCCCCAGGAGGGAGCTCCATGCGCGTCCACTACCTTCAGCACGTCCCCTTCGAGGGTCTCGGAAGCATCGGCCCCTGGCTCCAGGCCGCGGGCCACGCCGCGACGCGCTGGCCCCTGTACGAGTCCCCGGCCCTGCCTGCGCCCAGCGCCTTCGACGCCCTCATCGCCTTGGGCGGCCCGATGAGCGTGAACGACGAAAGCCAATTCCCCTGGCTCGCCCCCGAGAAGGCCCTCGTCAGGGAAGCGGCCCTCGCCGGGAAACCCATCCTGGGGATCTGCCTCGGCGCCCAGCTTCTGGCCAACAGCCTCGGCGCCCGGGTCTACAGGAACCCGGTGAAGGAGATCGGCTGGTTCCCCGTGGAGCCGGCGCCAATCTCCGCCGCGATGGGCTCCCGAGGGGGACTCTTCAGCTTCCCCGCTCCCATAGTGGCCTTCCACTGGCACGGCGAGACCTTCGACCTCCCCGCCGGCGCGGCGCCACTAGCCAGGAACGGAGCCTGCGAGAACCAGGCCTTCCAGCTCGGGAGGCGGGCGATAGGGCTCCAGTTCCACCTCGAGACTACCCCGGACTCGATCCGCGACCTCATCGCCCACTGCGGGGACGAGCTGGTGGCCGGCCCGGGCATCCAGGGCCCCGAGGCCATGCTGGCCCCGGGGCCCTCGGCCTTCGCTGGGCTCAACGGGGAGATGGGGCGGGTCCTCGACTTCCTCCTCGGCCCCTGAGGCTCCCGAAGCCGGCGCCCCGGCCTTGCCTCGCCCCGGCTCCCATGTATACTGACTGCCATGCAGACCATGAACAAGGCGATAGCCATCGCCGAGGACAAGGCGGGGATCGAGATCGTGGCGCCGGGGAAGTGCGACTTCTTCGTCGACCAGAGGACCGGGGTCGAGAAGGCCGACGCGCCCTTCTATTACGAGAAGCGCTCGGGGGACTTCGTCGCCCGGGCCCGGGTCAGGCCGACGTTCAAGAAGACCTACGACGCCGGCGGGCTCTTCGTCCTCGACTCGGAGAAGAAGTGGATCAAGCTCGAGTTCGAGATGACGGACCTCGGCTACCCATCGGTGGTCTCGGTGATCACCGACGGCTCCTCGGACGACGCGAACGGCGAGAAGATGGAGGGCGTCGAGGAGCTCTGGCTCCAGGTGGTCCGCTCGGGAGACTACTGGGCCCTCCACTACTCCGTCGACGGGAAGAAATGGAAGATGGTCCGATACTTCCGGCTCAAGATGAAGTCGACCGTCAGGGTGGGCCTCGAGGCCCAGTCGCCCCTCGGCTCGGGCTGCTCCGTCGCCTTCGGCGGGTTCAAGCTCGTCGAGGGGGGCGTGAAGGACCTGCGCAAGGGGAAGTGAGGCCGGGATGGAACTCGTGAGCGCGTGCCTCGCAGGGGTGGCCTGCAGGTACAACGGCGCATGCCGGACCGACAGGGCCCTTGCGGCGCGCGCCGCGTCGGGGGACCTCCTCCCGGTTTGCCCCGAGCTCCTGGGAGGCCTTTCGCTCCCCAGGCCGCCGTCGGAGATCAGGGGAGGCGCCGGAGCCGAGGTCCTGGACGGGAAGGCTCGAGTGGTGAGCCGCGACGGCGCCGACCTAACCGCGGCCTTCCTGAAGGGCGCCCAGGCCGTCCTCGACCTAGCGCGATCCGTCGCCGCGCGGGATGCCTTCCTCGCCGCGAGGAGCCCCTCCTGCGGCGTGGGGGAGGTCCACGACGGCGGCTTCTCCGGAGGCTTGATCCCCGGGGACGGCGTGGCCGCGGCCCTCCTAGCCAGGAACGGCATCCACCTCGTGGCCGTCGGCAAGCCCAAGACCGCCGCGACCGGGCTTTTCGCCCCGACTCAGCCGGGGCTGCGCCTCGCCCGGAAATCCGACGCGGCGGACCTAGCCAGGCTCGCCGCCCAGCTCGGCTACCCCTCGGAGGCCGAAGCCCTGGCCCCGAGGCTAGCGATGTATTCGGCCGATCAGGGCAAGGCGATCATCGTCGCGGAGGAGGACGGCAGGGTGGTGGGCTGGGCGAGCCTCGAGCTCGTCGAGCTCCTGATCTCTGAGCGCCACGTCGAGATCAGCGCCCTCGTGGTGGACGAGGAGCGGAGAAACCGGGGCATAGGCGGGAGGATCCTGGCGGAGGCCCAGGCCTGGGCCGAGAGCCGGGGCGCCCGACTCCTGCGGGTGAGGAGCAATGTCGTAAGGCAGGGAGCCCACCGGTTCTACGAGGCCCAGGGCTTCGCCCGGACCAAGGAGTCGTACACCTTCGAGAAGCCGGTGGGCCGGGGAGAGTCTCAACGGTAGCGGCAGAGATAGATCGAATCGACCCTGGACTCGACCTCGAAGCTGGACTTGGGCGGCACCACGAAGGTCTGCCCGGCGAGATATTCCTTCCAATCGCAGCCCGGCAGCTTGGCGCGGAGGCCCCCAACGACGACGGTCATCCTCTCCTCGGAGGAGGTCGTGAAGGTATAGGCCCCGGGCTCGATTACCCCGACGGTAGCCGGACCCTCGGGCTCCATGAGGGCGAGACTCTGAACCTTGCCCCCGAAATAGCTATTGTGCTTCATGCGGCGATCCTAGTGTCGAGTGCGGCGGGAGGACAATAGCCGCCCAAGGCGCGAGCCGAGCACCGGCCCGCGCCCTATGAGGCATCAGTTCTTGGGCTGGTCGGCGGGAGCGGCCTCCCCCGCGTCGGGAGCGGGCTTGGGCTCGATGGAGAGGAGCTCGACCTCGAAGATGAGGACCGAGTTCGGCTCGATTACGTTCCCGGCGCCGGCCTCTCCGTAGGCGAGGTTGGAGGGGACGTAGAGGCGGTACTTGCTGCCGACGGGCATGAGCTGGATGGCCTCAGTCCAGCCGGGGATGACGCCGTCCAGGGGGAAGACCGCGGGCTCTCCGCGCTGGATCGAGCTGTCGAAGACCGTGCCGTTCAGGAGCTTGCCCTCGTAGTTGACCTTGACGGTGTCGTCGGACTTGGGCTTGGCGCCCTTGCCCTCGGCGAGGACCTCGTACTGGAGGCCCGAGGCAGTGACCTTGACGCCGGCTTTCTTCTTGTTCCCGTCGAGGAATGCGTTGCCCGCGGCGAGGTTGTCGGCGGCCTTCTTCTGCTGGATCGCCATGAGGGCGGTCTGGATGGCCCCCTGGGCCTGCTCCAGCGTGTACTTGGGCGTCTTGCCGTTCACGACGTCCATGACGCCGGCGAGGAAGTTGTCGGGGTTGATCTGGAGACCGGCGGACTTGATATTGTTGCCGAAGAGCATGCCGATGGAGTAGCTGAGGTCGGCGTTGACCTCGGGGGCTGCTGCCGGAGCCGCCTGCGCGTCGGCGGCGGGCTTGGCGTCCTCGGCGAAGGCTAAGGCGACCGCCGCGGCGAGGCACAGGGAAAGTGCGAGAAGCTTCTTCATAATACTTCCTTAGAGGAGAACGTGAACCGAGGATAGCATAGAGCCCGCCGCCGTGGCGAGGTGCCGACGAACCCTAGCCCCGGCGCTTGCCCGAAAGCTCGTCCACGTCCAGGCGTAGGACGGTCGTGCGATCGAAGACGGCCGGGGCGTACGCCGCCTCGCCCTTCCAGCCATAGCGGACCATGATGCTATCCAGGCCGGCCTGGCGGGCCTCCCCGTCGACCACTTCCGAGAGGCGGCCGTAGCCGACGATGCTGGCGTATTTCATGCCCCAGTCGCAGGGGCGCTCGCCGCGGATCAGCTCGTGCTCCCCGTCGAGCTCGAAGCACACCCTGGGGTTCGCGCGCATAGCGTCGAGCTTGCGGCCCTCGCGGGCGCAGTGGAAGTACAGGACCGGCATTTCGCCCGTCCACTCGAAGCCGTAGTTCACGGCGACGATGTAGGGCTCCCCCGCCACGGCGAACCCGAGGCGGCAGGTATCCGCGCCGCCGAGTATGGCGAGGAGATCGTCCCGGCCCTCGACTTCGCGGTCCGTGCGCCGCATCTTCACCGCTTCCTCCAAGCTCCGTACTCCATCTCCGCCTCGACGGTCTCCCGGGCCCCGGGGCCGAGGAGCTTCTCGACGACGTGGAGGGACATGTCGATCCCGGCGGAGATCCCCCCGGAGGTGATCACAGCGCCCGAACCCTCCACGAAACGCTCCCCCTCGACGATCTCGGTCGTCGGCGAGAGGAGGGCCAGGTGCTCGAAGGCGCCGTGGTGGGTGGTGGCGCGAAGCCCCGCGAGGAGGCCGGCCTTGGCCAGGAGGAGCGCGCCGGTGCAGACCGAGAGGGTGAGCTCGGCCGCGGCCGACTTCTCGGCGATCCACGAGGCCAAGGTCGAGTCCTTGAGGAGCGGGCGGACGCCCATTCCTCCGGGGACGAGCAGTATATCGGGGTCCGGACAATCGGCGATGGAATACCGCGGGCTCACCACGAGGCGCCCACGGACCAGGACCGGGGCCCCGGTTATTCCGACCTCGTACACGTAAAACGGAGAGGGACGGACTAGGTCGCCGGCGACGGCGAACACCTCGTGGGGTCCGGCGAAGTCGAGGACCTCGACGTCGTCGAACACGAGGATAGCCACGGTGCGAGGGTTCACGATCATGCAGATCCTCCTGCCTAGCCTCACTGTAACCGGGACGAGGGATCTTTCGCTACCGGGGAGCGCCGCTGGCGGAAAGCGATATCGCCCCTTGTGGCCTGGCCCGCCGCGGAGTATTATTAGGGTATGGACGGAATATCCAGCGTCGGCTCGGGCGGAGCGCCCAGCGAGCTCCTCGATCAAGTCGGCACGGCCATGCTCGCCAAGGGCCTCCGGGGCGCGGAGCAGCAGATGTCCGACCTCCTGAAAGGCCTCGGCCCCGCGTCGGCGCCCCTGCCCGAGGGCTCGGGCCAGCGGGTCGACCTCTTCGCCTGAAGCCGCGGACTGTCGAGCTATCTCCCCTTCGCTCGGGATCGAGGTCCGCGTACAAGACCGTGTAGACTCGGTTAAGAATACTTAGTAAAATAATCAAAACATCGTCGCATATCGCCCCCCAAAAGTGAAGGAATTGAAAATGAGCACTTTCTCACGACCCCGCCCATCGGCTAGAGCCCACTCCTGTTTCGCCTATCTTCTATCGCTCTTCTTCTTCGGGGCTTCCGCGCTGCTCCTGAGTTCCTGCATGACCGCGCCTGCGCCGAAATACACCGACCTCGAGAGTTCCTTCGCGGAGCAGGAACCGGCGGCTACGGATTTCGACGGACTCCTCAAAGTCACCGGGGTCAGCAGCTTCAAGGACCTCAACGTCGAAGTCATGTACTCTTCCAACACCCAGAGCACCCTCGAATACCTGGCGAAGTGGAAAAAATCCTACCTCGATTTCAACTACAGAGCTTCCGCCGAGGAGGTGGATCCCGACATCCTCATCGACGATCTCACCGCCGAGCTCGTCGAACAGTTCGGGGCGGTCCTCCTTCCGGGCGAGGGAAACGTAGAGACCCAGCTGACGGTCCTCCTAGACATCGAGGTGAAGGTGGGCGCCATGTCGGGGGCGATCACGACGGTCGACATCGGCGAATACTACATCGAGGACAGCAGCGGGCGCCTCCTGTTCAGCACCCACGATCGGGGAGTGGGATCGATACCCTACCCGGCCGATACCATCGGCTTCGGAGACGCGAAGAACATGGCCCTGGCCCACATCTGCAAGCGATTCGCGGGCCTCGAGTGGGACGAGGCGGCGGAGATGGCCGCCGCGGAGAACAAAGCCGCCCAGACGAAGGGCGAAGCGGTGCGGGACATATCCAACAGCGTCGCAGAGGTGGCACAGGCCGCCGCGAACTACGAGGAAGTCAAGCAAGGCCAGGGAGCCGCGGCGAGCCAGGGAGCCGCCGAGGCCCCGGTTTTATCCAGCTCGGGCCACTACGGCCGGGAGTACTACCAGAACCAGTACGACAAGCAGAAACAGATGGCCCTCAGCATGCTCAAATCGTTCTACCACCGCACTATCTACGAGGATCAGCTGTACGGCGAGACGGGCGGTAAGCTGGGTTCGCGGCCGAATTCCACCTTGGACGTGTCTCTCCTGCAAGCCTACCGCAGCAGCCAGAGCCGGATGCGGGCCATACGGAATGCGGCCAAGCGGGACGGGTACGACATCGCGCCTTCGGGCGTAGAGACCTACAACCCCTGAGGCGTCGGCCTCGCCTATCCGCCTTGACTGGACCCCACCCAGCGCTAGTATTGAGTGGAGGGGGCCGCGAGAGTCTCGGCCTCGCGAAGCGAGGGTCAGAGCCTTGGACCTAGTGAAATTCCTAGCTCCCGAATTCGTGTTCGGGCTCGGCGCGCGCAAGCTCGCCGGGCGCTACGCCAAGAACCTGGGCGCCCGCCGCCTCCTCGTGGTGAGCGACCCCGGGCTCGTGGCGGCCGGGTGGGTAGACGAGATAGCGGCGCTGCTCCGCCAGGAAGGGGTACCCTACGTCCCCTTCGTCGAAGTCCACGCGAATCCGCGCGTCGAGGACTGCGAGCTCGGGGCCGAGATATACGAGTCGGAGGGATGCGATGCCCTCCTCTCCATCGGCGGCGGCAGCCCGACCGATTGCGCGAAGGGCATCGGGATCCTCAGCGCCAATCCCGGGCCCCTGAGCGCCTACGAGGGCATCGACCGCATACCCCGCCCGGGGCCTCCCCTGGTCTGCGTGCCCACGACGGCCGGGGCCTCGGCCGACGTCTCCCAGTTCGCGATCATCCGGGAGGTGGCGTCGAGGCGGAAGATGGCCATAGTCTCCCGCATGCTCGTGCCGGACATCGCCCTCATCGACCCGGAAGTCACGCGGACCATGGACCCCGCGCTCAGCTCGGCGACCGGCGTCGACGCCCTGGTCCACGCGATCGAGGCTTACGTCTCCAACGCGTCGTCGCCCATCACGGACATCCACGCCCTCGAGGCCCTGCGCATCATACCGACGGCCCTCCCCGCGGCCATCGCCGATCCCGACGACCTCGAGGCTCGAGCCCTAATGTCCAGGGCGAGCATGGAGGCGGGCCTCGCCTTCTCCAACGCCATACTGGGAGCCGTCCACGCCATGGCCCACGCGGTGGGAGGCTTCTTCGACTCTCCCCACGGGGAGTGCAACGCCATGCTCCTCCCCGAGGTAGCCCGAGCCAATTTCCCTTCGGCGCCGGGCAGGTACCGGGACGTGGCGGCCGCCGTGGGCCTAGGGGGCTTCGAGGGCGGGGGAGGCGACGGCGAGCTTATGGCCGCGGAGCTCCGCGATCTCGTCCGGCGGCTCTCAGCGGGGGGAAAGCTGTCCGACCTGGGGGTCTCGCGGGAGGACCTGGTCCCCCTCGCGGAGCTGGCCCTCTCCGACCCCTGCATGCTCACCAATCCGCGCCGGTTCGCGAGGGAAGAGGTCGCGTCGATCTATGAGCGATGCCTCTAGCGCCCCCGGAGCCTCGATCCGCGAGCTCCTCCTCGGGATGGGGAGCTCGTCGATGCGGAAGAGCTACTACCCCGAGCTGCGGAGCAAGCTCGACGATCTCGAGCTCTTCCGCGAGCTGGTGGACCGCTCCTCCGACGGCATCCTCCTCTTCTCCCTCCCAGAGAACCGGCTCCTCTTCGGCAACATAGCGGCGCGCGAGGCCTTCGGCATCGACGAGGAGAAAGGCGGAGGGAAGAGGATCGAAGAAGTGCTGAGCTCCGCAGTCCAGGCCGGCTACCCGGCCTGCCTCGACCGCGACGACGGAGAGGTCGAGCTGGGCGCCGGATGCTCCGTCTTCATACAAGTCGGCAAGGGGCCCGGAGGAGAGCGGCGATACGAGATCGTCGTCAACGAGGTGGTGATCGCCGGGAAACGCTACGCCATAGCCGTCGCCCGGGACTCGACGGACCGCCTCATCATGGAGGAGAGGATACGGAGGGACCTGGTGGAGAAGGAGACGATGCTCCGGGAGATCCACCACCGGGTCAAGAACAACTTCCAGCTGATGAAGAGCCTCCTCTCCCTCGAAGCGTCCACCATAGAGGACGAGGGGGCCCGCATGCCACTGGTGGAGGCGGAGAACAGGATCATGTCCATGGCCGGAGCCCACGAGAAGCTCTACGAGAGCCCCAATCTCTCCAGCGTCGACGCCAAAGCCTACTTCGAGGACATAGCCTCGACCGTGAGCCTCTCGTTCCGCGAACTCTGCGCCGAAACGGAAGTGCGCGTCTCGAGCGAAGAGCTTTTCCTCCCCCTCGAGATAGCCCTCCCCTGCGGCCTCGTCGTGAACGAGCTCCTGAGCAACTGCCTCAAGCACGCGTTCCCAGACCAGGAGCGATGCCGGGAGCCCGGGCGAACGGCCCGGCCGCTCGTGCAGGTATCGTCTGGGCGGCTGGGAGACCGCGATGGCTGGGGGTTCATCAGGGTCAGGGACAACGGCGTCGGCTTCGACCTATCCCTCGCCGAGGGCGAGGCGGCCTCCGTCGGGCTCATGCTGATCCGCGCCCTGTCCTCCCAGGTAGGCGGCTCGGTCGAGTGGAGGCGCGGAGGCGGTACCGAAGCGACGTTCCTATTCCCCCTCGAGCTGAAAGACCAGGCAGGGCGGGAGTAGCCTGCGGCCAGGAGAAGCTCCGAGACGCGGGCTCCCCAGCCATCGGCCATCGAGTCGAGCCCATTCACTCCCGGCTGTTTTTATCCGCGCCTTCGATCTCCGACAGGTACTCTGCGAGGGCGGCTTTCACCTGCTCCTTGAGGGCCCGGAGCTCTCTGTCGTCTCTCACGATCCTGAAGTACTTATACCAGCCGAGCACGAGCTGGCCAATCGTCTCGTAAGAGAAGAGGGCCCTGTCCAGCTCTTCCCGTGACAGCCCCCCGCGGTTCTCGGCGAGATAGCTCCTCCTCTGGGAAAGGAAGGAGATCTGCCCCTTGAGCAGATCCTTGAGGACCAGCCTGTAAGCCCTTCGGTGCCCCGCGTTGAAGCAGAACGCCCCGAAGGTGGCGAATAGGACGAGCAGCGCGATATAGAAGCTGGACATCGATCCCTCTCAACGAACCTGCCGCGAAGGGCTCAAGCCTTATCGGGCTTGCTTCCGATCAAGGTCAGGTTCAATCCCGCCTGGTAGCGTTCGTGGCTCTCGGGGTTCTCGACCTTCCCGTTGCAGTAGAATCCCACGGACCCGGACGAGAAAACCTTCTCCTGGGCGATGACCTTCCCCCATATTTTCCCCTCGGGGTCGGCGATGGTGAGCTCGAGGAACTTCGGCGCTTTCGGATCGGTCTTCTTCGGGTCAGCCACAAACGGCCTCCTTAATGTCGATTGACGCATGAGCTACGCATCGCGGCGCCGGTTCACCGCGGCCCCAGCGCCCCTCCTCCTGGCTCTTAGCCCCGGGAGGGCGAGGGCCAGGATATGCGACCGAATCCAGGCGGCCCCCTGGCTCGACACAACTCGCCTGGACGGGCACGTCCGACCTTCGCCTCGCAACATCGATTCGCGGGCGTCCTCCCAAAATACCACGGCGCAGGGAACGCGTAAAGCGCATTCCCTGCGCCGCGCCCTACGCCGGGCCTCTCCTCAGGTCGGGGTGCACATATCGCCCCCTATTCAGGGTCTTCGCCCCGTACTGGATGGCGCGGGCGGGGCAGCGGTTTATGCAGGCGAGGCACTGGGTGCAGCTCTTCCCCCAAATCGGCTTTTCCCTCACGACGATCGTGTGCACCGGGCACACCTTCTCGCAGAGCTTGCACCGGGTACAGGCGTCGGTGGCGTAGAACGGCTTCGTGCTGCGGGCGAAAGAGTTGAACATCGCGCCCACCAAGGCGGTTTTCATGGCCGGCGACCTGCCCGGGATCAAATCGTAAGTCGGGGAATCCCGGTTGCCCAGCTTCACGTTTATCTCGGCGATTCGCCCTTCGGCGGCCGAGAGGATATCGCGCTCCTGCTCGAGGGGTTTAACGTCCATCCCGATTATGTAATTCCCCGGCATCACTATGGTGAACGCGCCATCGAGCTCGAGCCCCTTCCGAGCGAGGGCCTTCCGGATTACGCCCGTCGCATTCCCCTCGGTTCCGCCGCAAGTGCTGATCGAGAAGGTGTAGGGGATCCCTCCCTCGATCCGCATTCTCAGGATGAAATCTACGACCATCCTGGGAGGAGCCCAAGCGTAGACCGGGAATACGAATCCCAGCATCTCGCCCTCGGCCAGGGTGCACACTACCTCCTTCCCGCTTTTCCCGTACGCCTCCGGGATAGAAGCCAGACCTTGCTTTTGCGCCGACGCGACGGCCTCGGCGACGTGGCGAGAATTGCCAGTCCCAGAAAAGTAGTAGATCATTGCTCTCCTCCATCGCGGAAACGGTAAAATCGTAGTCGGATGCAGCTACGGTCTATAATACGAAAAACCCGGAGGGCATGCATCCGCCGCGCGAACAAATTACTCAACCGGAGCCCCCGCCTCGGCGCCGGGGGGTTCGCGTTATGAACTATTGCTATTATTATCTAATTCGCCTAATCTAATATGGTTGGAAATAGTTTCCATTGTAGAAACGAAAATTAAGGAGAAATTGATGGCAGATTCGGCTAAAGCCAGGTCAGTGAAAAAAGCGCTCCCTGCGAAGGGCAAATCGGCCGCGAAGCCCAAGGCTCCCGCGGCAGGCGCGAGGAAGACCGCCGCCAGAGCGGCGAAGCCGAAGGCAGTGGCCTCGACAGCGCCAGAGGCCGAGAGCGCCGCTAAGCCCAGGAAGGCCCGGGGTCTCCGAAGGGTGAAGGCGCTGAAGGGTTTCGAGGAGATCCTCAAGAAGCAGGCCGAGCTCGACGCCGCGACGAAGAAGGCCAAGGCCGGGCTCAAGAAAGAATACGAGCGGGCGCAGAAGCAGGCGGATGCGATCAAGGAGCAGTACAAGGCGCTCTTCAAGGAATCGATCGAGACCGCATCCCCCAAGGCGGCGCGCGGAGGCAGGAAAGCCCGGGCGGCGGGCGCCGCTGGGCCATTCAGCAAGGCCGAAGTCGAGAGCTATATCGAGCAGAAAGAGAACGGGATCTCCATCGACAAGATGAAGATCGCAGGGCGGCGGATCAAGAGCATCAAGCGGATCGAGGACGCATACAACCGGGCCGCCGACAAAGGCTCCGATTCGATCCTCGCCATCCTCGGATAATGCCTTCCCCGCGATTTTGAGTGGGGCGATCCGGGCCACAGGGTCCGGGCCGCCCTGAGTCGCGGCGGCGGGAGGGACGCCAGCCGCCGCGGAAGCCCGTAGTCTTGTGTTATTTTATATTAACTAAAAAATGATCCGCCCAGGGCTCGCCCACCGCGCCGGGAGTCGGCGCCGCCGCCGGCCGGCGCGTCTTCAGGCTCGCCGATTGCCTCGAGGGTCGATCGCCGGGAATTTGCACAATCGGCGTCTCTGATCGATAGTAATAGCCGCCAACACTATGCGCTCACTTTGCAACATTTAGGAGGCGGTCTCAATGCGCGGTCTTTCGTCGGTGAAGATATTCGGCAAGCAGCTAATCTTGATACTCGTGGTCCTCGCGGGCGCGTCGGCCCTAGTCTTCATCGGAGTCCAGAGCCTCATGCGATCCATGGACGCGATGAACATTATCTACAACGACAAGCTGCTGCCCATAGAATGGATAAACGAGAATCGAGCCCACGCCCGCGCCATCGAGGCGGACATCTTGGGGCTCATGATCACGAAAGACGCTGGCGCGAATCAGAGGCATAAGGAAGACATCGACAGCCGGACCAAGGCCCTGGAGAACAACCTGGGCCGATTCAAGGCCACGAAGCTCGATCCCCAGGAGGTGGAGGGGCTCAAGGTGCTCGAACCGGCCATGGCGACGTACTTCGCCGAGCTCGCCAAGGCGACGGCCTTGGCCATGGAGAACAAGAACTCCGAGGCCTACGACCTGTACATCTCGGAGGTGGCGAGCGTGGAAGACACGATGAACAAGCAGCTCATCGCCCTCGCCGACTACAACGCCAAGTCCGCCGAGCAGCTCGAGGCCCAGAACAAGGAACGGTTTCGCGCGACGCTGACCCTCTTCCTGGCATTCAGCGCCGCGGCGCTCGCCGTCATAGCGATAATCGGCATCGTGATAGCGCGCTCCATCAGCGTGCCGGTGAACACCGCGACCGCCTTCGCGGAGAAAATCGCGAAGGGCGACCTCTCGCTGGACGTCCCCGAGGTGTACAAAGGGCGGGGAGACGAGATCGGCAGGCTCGCGAGCGCATTCCAGGACATGACGGACAACCTCAGGAAGGCCATATCCGAGGCCACGGAAGTCGCGTCGAACGTCGGGAACGGCAGCGAGCAGATAAGCTCGACGGCCCAGCAGATGAGCCAGGGCGCCACCGCCCAGGCGTCGAGCGCCGAGGAAGTCTCGGCCTCCGTCGAGGAATCGGCGGCGACGATCAAGCAGAACACGGACAACGCAATAGCGACGGAGCAGATATCCCAGCGCACCGCGACCGAGGCCGTCGCGGGCGGGAAGGCCGTGGACGAGGCCGTCGCGGCCATCAAGGAAATAGCCAGCAAGATCGGGATCATCGAGGAGATAGCGCGCCAGACCAATCTGTTGGCCCTCAACGCGGCCATCGAGGCGGCTCGGGCCGGCGACGCGGGAAAAGGCTTCGCGGTGGTGGCGAGCGAAGTCCGCAAGTTGGCGGAGCGGTCGCAGACCGCCGCCGGCGAGATAACGACCCTCGCGGCCTCGACGGTGGACGCGGCGACCAAGGCCGGGACGATCATCAACGGGATCGTCCCGAGCATCAAGAAGACCGCCGACCTCGTCCAGGAGATCGCCTCGGCCTCGAAGGAGCAAAACGCCGGCACCGACCAGATCGGAAAGGCGATGGTCCAGCTCGATACGGTCATACAGCAGAACGCCTCGGCGAGCGAAGAGCTGGCCTCCATGGCGGAGGAGCTCTCAGGGCAAGCGGAACAGATGAACGCGACGATGGCGTTCTTCAAGCTTCCGGAGAACATGCGAAGGCGCGGGCTGGGCGATAGGATTCAGGCGGAGCGTGGCAGGAGAAGGCCGGGGGACGAGCCGGCGATCGCCGAGCAGGTCACGAAGCAGCCTATCGCCACGGGGAAAGGCCGGGACGCCACCGACGACGTTTTCGACGAGTTCTGACATCCTCGGCAGGGCGCAGCGACGCATTCGGCTGCGCTCGCCAAACAAAGAAAAACCCTCACTGGGTTCGACCTAAAAAGTCATACCCAGTGAGGGTTTAATTCGGGCAACCCGGAATCGAACCGGGGACCCCAAGTCCCCCAGACTTGTACGCTAACCACCTGCGCTATTGCCCGATGCTTCTCGAGGAAGCGGGGAATAACCTACCACGAGGAGCGGACGCGGGTCAATATCGGGCCCGCATAAAGGCGAGTTCCATGATGGCGTCGGTCAGGGCGATCTTCAGCGCGAAGACGCGCCGATCCCTGGGGGAACCGGCGTACTGGTAGACTTCCAAGGCTTGATCCACGAGGTCGGCCAGGCACTCGTCCTCGGACCTCCCGAAACTTGGGCAAATGAGGTGAGGTTCCTTTCCCCCCTCCGGCGAAGTCGCCCCTTCGAAGATTTGGCACAGCTCCGCATGACGGTCGACCAATTGCTCGATAGCGCCCCTTCGGTTGTCGATCTCGCTCATATCTCCTCCCTTCCTCGCCGGGTCCGGGCGGATACTCTCTGACCTAAGTATAGCCTCCGGCCCGGGGCTTTCCAGGCCGAAGGGGCGATTCAGCGGCAGCCGAAGCGCTCGTCCCCAGGCTCGGGATCGATGCCCGGGCGGGTCAGGGCGAAGTCGTACTTCACCGGGTCCCCGGGAGAGTAGAGCTTGAAAGCCTCGGTGGCGGCGAGGGCGCTGCGCAAGTCCGCATGCGCCCCGGGGATGAAGCCCAGGCGCTCGGAGCAGACCCGCGTCATGTGGAGATCGAGGGGGACGACGAGGCGGGACGGGTCGATTCGCCCCCATCCGCCGGGGTCCACGGCGTCGGAGCGGACGAGCCAGCGCAGGAAGAGGAAGAGCCTCTTGCAGGCGCTGCCCCGGGCGGGGTCGGGCAAGAGGTTCTCCCTGATGGGCGCGGAAGCCCGGCCCGGGCGCCTCGAGCCCAGGGACTTGAAGGAGCGGACGAATTCGCCCAACGCGGGGATGACGTCCGGGCCGCCCGAGTCTCCCGCGAGGAAGAGCCCCTCCAGGGAGCCCGTCTCCTCCCGGGCTCTGCGGATGCCCCGCATGAGCCCGGCCATGTCCTGCGCCGAACAGAAGCGGTACCGGAAGCCCGACCAGGCCGACCGCAGCTCGGCCTCGCCCATGCGGGCGAGAGAGCTAGCCGGCTCGGGCCCCAGGGGCTCCAGCGCCGCCTCGCAGGCCCGCACTATCAGGTCGACGGACCCGAAGGCCAGCGTGGAGCACACGAGGGCGGCCACCTCGCGATCCGCCGGATCGGCGTAGCGCTTCACCACGGCGAGGGGATCCCTCCGGAGGCGCTCGCCGACGTTGCAGGCAGAGTAGATCGACTCGAGGAAGGCTGCGATCGCCGGGTCGTAGATCGGCGCCCATCGAGGGCGGGGCGGGCGGGAGCTCATTTCGCCGAAGAGGAAGCGTCCAGTTGCTTGAGGCGCGCGTCGAGCTCGGGATCGCCGGGGTCGATGGCCATGGCCTGCTTGAGGTAGAAGCGGGCCTTCGAGTAGTCCTTGCGCCGCACGTAGATATCCGACATGGCCGCTAGGGCCTCGGAGTTATCCGCATTCTCGACGAGGGCCGAGCGGAGGAGCATGAGGGCGGATTCGTCGGATTTCTGGATCCTCGACTGGAGGAAATAGAGGATGGACCTGAGGCTCTGGGAGATGGTGCCGGGGAGGAGCCTGGCTATGGCTTCCTGGGCGCCCTTGTCGTCTCCCGAGCCCACGAGGGCTCGCAGGTAAGCCTCGATGGCCGCGTCGGAGCGAGGCTCGGCCTTGTACCAGGCCGAGGCGAGCTCGAGGGACGCGCGGGGATTCCCAGACTTGAGGAGTATCCGGGCGGCCAGGGCCCTGTCGCCGAAGGAGGCCCCGGCGCGCTTCAGGCGGGAGGCGGCCTCGGGCCACATGAAGCGCGAAGCGGCGTCCAGGGCCAGAAGCCTCGAGGCCTCGACTCCGGCGGCGTTGCGCGCCGCCAGGATCGCGGCGCCGACTTCGCTGTCGGTATCCTGAGGAGCCGGGGCGTCCTGCGGGCAGAGGTCGACGGCCCTGGAGGCGAGGGTCCTCGCCTCCTCGTGGCCGAAGGGAGGGCCGGCGAAGAGGAGGCGCGCCGCGACGGTCAGCAGCTCGGGATCGTCGGGATAGGACGATAGGCCCTTGCGGGCCCACTTGAGGGCTTCCTCGCGGGCCCGCAGGCCTTCGGTGTCCAGGGCCCGGAGGAGGAGGTAGAGCCTGTTGGCGGGGTCCACCGTGCCGTAGGCGTCGAGGAGGGGAAGAGCCTGGGGGTAGGCTTTCTCGCCGACGAGGAGCCTCGCGCGGATGAGGACCATCCGCGAGTCCTGGGGATCCCTCGTGAGGACCCGGGCTACGTAGGGCTCGGCCTCGGAATACCTGCCGTTCGCGTAGAGGGCCAGGGCGTAGGACCGGTCGAAGGCGCGCACGCCGGTGCGCGTAGCGGCCAGCGGGGCGAGGGCCGCGAGGGCGTCACCCCCCCGTTTTAGTGCCAGGAGGGCCCGGCCGGACCCGAGGGTCGCGATCCACGAGTCGGGAGCAATGGCCAGGGCGGAGCGGTATAGGCCCAGGGCGCCCTGGGGATCGCCTCGGCGCTCGGCGTCGATGCCCCGGACTATGCTCGGGACGATGGAGGGAACCCCGAGCCGCGAGAATCGGTCGAGGGCGTCGAGGGCCCTGCGGGCGGCGTCGCTCGAATCGTCGGACAATATGATGAGCGCCGGGATGAGCTCCCCTAGAGGGCTACCCGTGGCCTCGAGGGGGACCTCCGCTGACTTCCCCGCGGAGACGCTCCCGAGAGCCTTGAGGAGCCCCGCTATGCCTGCCGACGGCTCCGGGCCTCCCGCCCGCTTCGGCCCCCGGGAGGACGTCGCGGCCTGGGGATAGAGCAGGGCCGAGACTCCCTGGGCAAGGGAGGCTAGACCGGCGGCGTCCTCGGGCTTCAACGAGGAGCTTCCGGAGGCGAGGGACTTAGCCTTGGCGAGGGACGAAGGAGAGCCGAAGACGATGGACGCCTCGATGGCCTCCCGCTCTTCCCGGCCCTTCGAGAGCTCGGCGGGGTCTGCGGTCCTGAGCGCGGTGCCCGCGCCTTCCTGGCCGGCCAAGAGCCGAACCGGGCCCGCCGGGGATTCCGGCGCCTCAGATGCCTCCCGAGCCGCCGGAGCTTCCCGCACCGCGGGCGCGGCCGAAGGAGCCAGGCTCCTGGCTTCCAGGGGGAAAGCCTCGACGGCAAAGCCGTAGCGGGGCTGGGCCTGGGCGACCATGGCCCGGGGTTCGGTGGCGCAGGAGGACAGGAGCCCCGCAGCTACGAGGACGACGGCCAGCGCGGCCGCGCGGCCGCGGCCCGCGAAACCGCGCCGCCATGGGCTCATGAGTTCGAGGTGGGGCCGTGCCCGCGCCGAGGACGCCCGGAGGGAGGTTGATCGCGGCGCCTAGTCGGCCTGCCGCGGGAGAGCCCATAGGCGACGAAGAGGGAGATGCCGCCGACTATGAGGAGTGTCGGCCACCAGACGACGATGAAGTGCTTGAAGCTGATCCCGACGAAACCGAAGGAGAAGGCGCTGAAAACCAGGCCGAGGGCTACGAAGCCTATGGAAGGCACCGCGAAGGATATCTTCATCCGCCTCCGGCGGACTACGCTCGCGGCGATCCCGGACAAGCCGACCAGGGCCATTCCGAAGGGCCAAGCCCTCTTGAGTTCCCAACCGAGGAGGATCGAGGCGAGGATCAGGGCGCCTTCCAGCACCAGGACAAGGCCCACCATCAGGACCGAGAAGGAGGAGTTGCGCACCAGGGCAAGATAGAGGAGGAAGCCGCCGGCCGCCATCACGAGGAAAGGCCAGGCGCGGCTGGCGCTTTCTACCGTCCCGGTCGTATACATGAGGAACGCCACGCCGAGCAGCAAAGCCAGCAAGGCCGATATGAAGAGCACATCGTCAGAGCGGGGGCGGCGTCTGTTCATGTATATCGAATTGTACAGAAAGAGCCTCGTCTTGCCAATGGAAAAGACCACGTGCTATCGTCTGACCCAAGGGCCGGGGCGCCCCGGGCCCGCCGCCCCCCGCGATCCGACGCGCGGCGGAAGCGCCGCCGCCTCCCTCCAACGGCCGATCCCTTCCGCTAGGCCTTCTCGGGGGCCCGGACAATGCCGATTGTATATCCGTGCGCCTTTGGCGGACGGATCGGGACACATTTTCCGAGCGAGGACTACATGATTTCGCGCATGTGGAAGCTGTTTAGGGGTATCACGCCCACGGTCGCCGCCTCGGCGATCATGCTCCTGCTAGCGGCCGCTCCGGTGTGCCCCGACGCCGCCCAGGCGGACGGCTCCGACACCCTCGTGCGGGCTGCGACCCTCGCCTCGGCCGCCGTACCCCAGGCCGGGACCCTCCCCTCAGATGCGTCGCCGGCGACGCCGTCGATGGTCCCGCCGGCGCCCTCCCGGACGGAGCCCCAGCGCTCGAACCGCTCCGTCGGATCGGACTGGGGGGCCTGCGGGCCGCCCCAGCGCAGCCACGTGGGAGAGGCCGACTACGGCGTCCCCATGCCATGGGGAGAAGAGAAGTTCGAGGCCCTCAGGGCGGCCTACCTGACGCCGGACGGCAAGAAGTGGCTCGCGGCCATGATGTCTAGGGCTAAGCCGTACATCCCCTACGTGGAGGAGAGGCTCCGGTACTTCGGCCTCCCCGACGAGCTCGCCTTCCTCCCGATCATCGAGTCGGAGTATACGCCGCGCAATGTCTCCAGGAGCGGCGCGGCCGGGCTCTGGCAATTCATGCGCAACTCCATACGGGGCTACGGCATGAGGATCGACGATTGGGTCGACGAGCGCCGGGATTTCATGAAGAGCACCGACGGCGCCCTCCGCAAGCTCGCCGACAACTACGCCACCTTCGGGGACTGGGCCCTCGCCCTGGCCGCCTACAACTGCGGGGACGGAGCCCTGGCCCGGGCGGTGTCCAGGGCCAGGAGGAACGGAATAGAGCGGCCGAACTACTGGGACCTCCGCAAAGGCGGCTACCTCCCCAGGGAGACCGCGGGCTACGTGCCCAAGTTCTTGGCGGTGGCCTCGATCCTCCGCTACCCGGGGCGGAACGGCCTCGAGCCCTCCTGGGACGAGCCCATCTCCTGGGCGACCGTGGCGCCCGGCCGGCCCGTCGACATCAAGCTCCTCGCCGAGCAAGCCGGGCTCCCGTACTCGGTCCTGAAGGAAGCCAACCCGGAGCTCCGCTACAGCGTCACGCCGCCGAGCCAGAGCTACGTGCTCAAGGTCCCCGCGGAGGCCGCGGACACAGTCCGCGCGATAGTCGAGGACCCCGACCGGAAGCTCGTGCGCTACTACCTCCACTCGGTCCGCTCCGGCGACACCCTCTCGGAGATAGCGAGGCGCTACGGCACGCCCCTCGCCACCATAGTCGGCTCCAACCCGGGCCTTAGGCCGGACTCCATACGCCTCGGCCAGATCATCATCGTCCCCGCCCTCAAGGAAGCCCCTCCGCCCGAGCCCGCCGGGACCGAAGGGCGGGTGCCGGAGTTCGCCTCGAGCTACGTCGTCGCCAAGGGCGACACCCTGTGGAGCATCTCCCTAAAATTCGAGGTTCAGCCCGAGATCCTCGCGGAGCGCAACGGCATGACCCTCTCGAGCGTGATCCGCGAAGGGATGAACCTCAAGGTGCCGATACTTAAATCGACGCCATGAAACGATCGATAGCGACTGCCTGGACCGCCGCGGCCCTCATCCTCGCCCTGGCCGCCGGCCTCTCCGCCGAGGAAGCCGCCCCCGGTCCGGGCTCCGTCGACGCGGGTTCATCCGCCATGCCGGGCTACGCGGTCCGGGCCAAGGCCGACTGGAAGGCAAGAGTCCTCAGGATCGACGTCGAGCTCGACCTGATGGCCGCGGGTCTGAGGATGCCCGAAGCCAGGCTCGAGGCCCAGCGGATGGTGGAGCACGACTTCCCCGGCCTCGCGAAGGATGCCGTCTTCAAGCTGCAGCTCGATTCGTACCGGACCGTCGAGGACGCCGTGGAGGATGGCAGCGTCGAGGCCGAAGGCTTCCTGGACCTGGCGTCCCGGGCGAGGCTCGAGGCCTCGTCCCTCTCCAAGGACATGAAGAAGTACAGGGCGAGCTACTCCCTCGGCCTCGAGGCGGCTTCGGCGCCCTTCCTCTCCGGAGCTAGGCCCTCGGCCATCAGGCCACCGCTGGCCCCCCGGCCATCGAGGGTCTACTCGGGGGTCATCGTATACGCGAAGGGAAGCCTTCCGGTCCATGGGGAGAACGTGGAGGGGAAAGCGGCCCCGGCCCTATTCCCCAGGATCTACGACGAGGGAATGCGCCTCGTGCTGGACAGGGCTCTGGTGGCTCCCGAGGTGCTCGCGGCCGCCGGCCCCGACGGCGGAGTCCTGGGCTACGCTTCGGCCTTGGGCATAGAGGCCGGAGAGCGGGTCGGCGGCGATCCCATGCGGATCATGGCCAAGGAGCTTTTCGGCGACTCGCGCTGCGACTACGTCATCTCGCGGGAGGACGCCCAGCGCATCCTCTCCGCGCCGGAAAACCGGGAACTCTTGCGCCAGGGCAAGGTCGTCGTGGTCCTGGATCTGCCCCAGGCCGAACGCTGAAGCCCACGACGGGCGGCGCGCCGCGGGTGGGGGGGCAGGCCCGGCGACCCGGGCCGCGGATGGCCCGGAATCGCCCGCCCGGGGCTCACTCCTCGAGCATCAAGCTGACGAACACCTTGGCGTCGCCGACGATGTTGTCCAGGATGGCGGATTCATTGGGCTTGTGGGCGGTCTCCTCGAGGCGGGCCCAGACGACGCAGTCCAGCCCCTCGTTCCGGAGGTAGGCGCCGACGGTGCCCCCCCCGATGCCGATGGGCTTCGCGTCAACCCCGTAGACTTCCTTCACCGCCGACGCGAGCTTCCGCACCACCGGGGCGCCGGGAGCCGTCGGGCTCGACTCGTTGCGCTGCGCGATCTCGTAACTCATCTTTACGCCGTGCTCCGCCTCGACGGCGCGCATCACCCTGGACAGCTCGTCCAGCACCCTGTCGATGGGGTACTGGGGCAGTATGCGCATATCGATGTAGAAGACGTCATCCCCGGGGATCGTGTTGACGTTCGGGACGTTGGGCTCCTTCTTCGTGGGGGAGATCGTAGATCGATCCGGCTGGAAGAGGGCGTCCCGCGCCGTGAAGATGCTGGACTCGAGGGCGTGGGCCCTCAGCGCGAAGTCCGAGGCCGCGAGGAAGGCGTTGGCGCCTTCGTCCGGCGTGGAGCCGTGGCACTGCTTCCCCTTGGTGATCACCTTGAGCCAGCAGAGGTTCTTCTCGGCCACCTCGATCTCGTCGCCCTTGGCGTTGCCTCCGTCGGGCACGACGATGAGGTCGTCCTTGCGGAAGAGGTCGTGCTCCTTCAGCAGGTACTGGATGCCGTGGACCGAGCCGACTTCCTCGTCGGCGACAAAGAGGAGCTTGACCGTGTGGGCGGGCAGGACTCCCGCGGCCGACAGGGAGAGGGCAGCGAAGATCGAGCTCACGATGCCCTGCTGGTTATCCTCGACACCCCGGCCGTAGACCCGGCCCTCCTTGAGCACGACCTTGAAGGGATCGGTCTCCCACATCGAGCGGTCGCCCTCGGGCACGACGTCGAGGTGGCTCATGATCCAGATCCTGCCCGATTCGCTGACGCCCTGGATGGTCGCGAGGACGTTGGGACGCCTGCCGCCGGGGACCCGTGGGTCGGGCGAGTCGAAACGCTCGATCTCGTGGATGCCCTTAGAGCCGAGCCACCCGATCAGGGCCTCGGCCTTGCGCATCTCCCCCTGCCCTCCGGACTCTGGCGCGAAGGCCGGGACCGAGGAGAGGAGGGTCTCCAGCTCGACCATGGCGTGGGTCGATTCCTCGAGCCACTTGAATGCCTTTTCTTTGACTGTCATAGATGAACTTCCTCGCTAGCGCCTCGCTCGGCGCCGCTTATATGAGCTTCTTGTAGACTTGCCAGGTCGAGCTTATCAGGGTGGCCAGGTCCGAGTCCCGGGCTTCCCACCCGAGGAGATCCTTGGCCAGGTCCGAGGATGCGTACAGGCAGTCGGGATCTCCGGGCCTGCGCCCCACGATCTCGGCGGGTATGGGTCTCCCGGAGACCCGGCGCGCTTCCTCGATGATGGCCAGGACCGAGAGGCCCTTCCCTGTCCCGAGGTTCACCGTGAGGCTCTTATCGTTCTTGACGATGTACTCCAGGGCGGCGACGTGGCCTCGGGCGAGATCGCTGACGTGGACGTAGTCCCTTATGCAGGTGCCGTCGGGCGTCGGGTAGTCGTTCCCGAAGACCTGGAGCTTGGGCTTGAGCCCCACGGCGACCTCCATGACCCTGGGGATCAGGTTGGCCGGCTCCTTCTCGAGGCCGACGACGCGGCCCTTGGGGTCGTAGCCGGCGGCGTTGAAGTACCGCAGCGCGGCGTAGCGCATCCCCTTGATCCTATCGTGCCAGCCCAAGATCCGCTCGATCTCGACCTTCGTGAAGCCGTAGTAGTTCTCGGGATCGAGGGGATGCTTTTCGTCTATGGGAAGGTACTTGGGTGCGCCGTAGACCGCCGCCGAGGAGGAGAAGATCAGCTTGCCGATCCCCGCCTCGAGGGCCCCGTTTATGATGTTGACGGTGCCGGATATGTTCTGAAGTGAGTACTTCTGGGGGAGGACCATAGACTCCCCGACCGCCTTGGCGGCGGCCAGGAGGACGATAGCTTCCTGCCCCTTCATCGCCTTGCGGACGGCGCGGCAGTCCAGGACATCGCCCTTGATGAAGCGCTCCTCTCGGAAGAGGTTTTTCCGCGTACCCGTCGAGAGATTGTCGAAGACTGTGACTTCGTGGCCGGAATCGAGGAATTCCCTCGCCACGTGGCTACCGATATAGCCGGCGCCGCCGATAATTAGGATCTTCATGGGGATAAGTATACCGACGGCCGCCGCAAGCGGAAAGGCCGGTGCCCCTGAGCCATCTCCCGAGGACAAAGAAGGCCGTCCCATATGGGACGGCCTTCTGGCACTTGCCGCCGATCAGAATTGAACTGATGACACATGGATTTTCAGTCCATTGCTCTACCAACTGAGCTACAGCGGCGCGGAACGGAAAGCTTTATACCCGGTTACAAGGGCTCGAGTCAAGCCCGGGTCGGAGCGGCCACGGCCCGGGAAAGCCTAGGGCGGGAGCCGGCCGGCACTCCGTGGCCCTCACTCGCCGATTATCTTGACGAGGACCCGCTTCCTCCTCCGGCCGTCGAACTCGCCGTAGAATATCTTCTCCCATGGGCCAAAGTGCAGCTTCCCCCCGGTCACAGCGACCACCACCTCCCGGCCGAAGATTTGCCGCTTGATGTGGGCGTCGGCGTTGTGTCTGTACCCGGAGACCGGCTCGTGGGGCGCCGCACGCTCGAGCCACTCGAGGAAATCCGCGTGGAGCCCCGACTCGTCGTCGTTGATGAAGACGCTCGCCGTTATGTGCATGGCGTTGACGAGGCACAGGCCTTCATGGATTCCCGATTCTCCGAGCGCCGCCTCGACTTGGCCGGTGATCTCGACGAGCTCGTAGCGCTCGCCCGTGCAAAACCAAAGTTCTTTAGTGAACGACTTCATGGCGCCTCCCTAGCCGCGATGCTAGCAGCCCAGCCTCTGGAAGCCAAGATGAGTTCCTCGAACCTTGTTGGGAAGCAGGGGGGAGTCACTTTCCCCGGGAACTAGCTCCACTTTAGGCGACCGCATACTTGGGTAGATAGTCTCCGGAAGGCCTGAGCGGCGTAGACCGCGAGCGCAGCCAGGTGTCCTCCTTGCAGGGCGACAGGTCCGTCCTCGACAGCAGCGCCCGGTCGGTCCATAGCTTCCTAAGCTCAACCTCGATCTGCCCGGCCGAATACCCCGCCAAAACCGCATTCGAAAGCGGCCCCCACCTCGTCCTATGCTGCTTGAG
>Ga0268360_1000985_pt1 | contig 35398 bp, 30 predicted proteins | sample BioMet11_FD_192465 | JGI IMG/M metagenome (GOLD analysis project Ga0268360, IMG submission 192465) | Sewage microbial communities from Oakland, California, United States - Biofuel 11 (Illumina Assembly) | ecosystem: Engineered > Wastewater > Sewage > Unclassified | place: USA: California... | reverse complement strand
GCGCTCTGCAGCCCCGGAGGTGCCAAGCTCGAGGCCAAGATCCGCTCGATCCTCGCCGAGCGGAAGGGCGATCCCCGCTCCCGGGCCATGCGCGCGGTAGTGCGCTGCTCGGGGTTCAAGGACGTCGCCGGCGAGGACTTCCGCTACGACGGCCGGGACAGCTGCCGCTCGGCGGTGGAGTTCAACGGGGGTCCCAAGCGCTGCAAGGAAGGCTGCGTAGGCCTCGGCTCCTGCATAGCTGTGTGCCCCCGGGGCGCCATCCGCGTGGTCGCGGGGGTCGCGGTGGTCAACTCGGGCCTGTGCACCGGGTGCGGCCTCTGCGTGAAGGCCTGCCCCACCGGGGTCATGGAGCTCCTGCCCAAGGAGCAAGCCTGGTTCGTGGCTTGCTCCTCCCGCCGGGAGCCCGACTCGAGGATAGCCGACTGCTCGGCGGCCTGCATCGGGTGCGGCGAGTGCGCCAACCATTCCCTCAAGGGAGAGTTCCACCTGGATAGAGGCATGGCCCGGGAGAACCCCGAGGCGACCTCCGCGGCTTGGGGCGAGATAGCCGAGACCTGCCCGACTAAGGCCATCGTCCGATTGTGCCCGGTCCGCAAAAGGGCTTCCTCTTTCCGCAAGAGCGGCCGCTAGTATATACTCGTCCGCGATTACACAAAGGGAAATGGCCGGATGCAAAGAAGCTCAGTGATAATCGGCTCCTATAATCTCATGCCCGAGGGGACGGAGGAGCCGGTCTTCGAGGATACCTATCAGGCATGCTGGCGGCCCTTCCTCTCGGTCCTCTACCGCTTCCCCTCCCTGTCGGCGGTGCTCCACTACTCGGGCACCGTCCTCCACTGGCTCGAGTCGAGGCACCCCGAATTCCTCATGCTCCTCGAGGAGATGATCCTCCGCAAGCAGATCGAAGTCCTGGGCGGCGGTTTCTTCGCCCCCCTCATGCCCCTTATCCCCGGGCCGGACAGGCTCGGCCAGGTCGAGCTCCTCACCACCTTCATCCGCCGATCCTTCGGCAAGAGGCCCCTGGGCTGCTGGCTCCCGGACTACGCCTGGGAGCCGAGCCTGACCTCGTCCCTGCAGTCCTGCGGCTTCGGCTACAGCTTCCTGCCGGAGCGGCACTTCCGGGCCGCCGGGGTCGGGACCGTGGGCCTGGGGACGCCGGTGATGACCGAGGACCAGGGCCGGAGCCTCATCGTCTTCCCGGTCTTCGACGCCCTCGAGAGCTTCACTCCCTTCAAGTCCCTGGAGGATGCCATCGGTCAGCTCGTCGCCAGGGTGGGGGAGCAGGAGCTCTACACGGTCTTCTTCCCCGGGGAACTCGTGCGGTCCCTGTGGGCGGCCTCCAAGCTCGAGTCCCCGGACCTCCTCTTCGAGCGCAGCTTCGCCGCGATCCAGCGGGAGAGCCTCCAGTTCGAGACCACCACCCCCATGCGCTACCTCAAGGCGAGCCGGGACTATCGCCGGGCATACTTCCCGGGCTGCGCCTCCTCCCTCCTCATGGAGCGGAGCATGCCCCCCAGGGCCGCCGATAGGCCGGGCCGGAGCAGGAGGGCCGAGGCCCCCGGAGCGGCCAAGGAGGTCAAGCCCGAGGTCGACGAGCCCTCCTCCATGCTGGGCAGCCCCCGGAGGCTCCTCCTCAGGCACGAGGAGAGCCTGGCCCTCTACGCCAAGATGCACTACGTGCGGATCCTCGTGAGCCAGCTGCGGGGCGACAAGTCCCGGAAGAAGACCGCCCAGGAGGAGCTCTGGCGGGGCCAGTGCGGCGGGGCCTATTGGAACGGCGACCTGGGCGGGATAGCCCGGCTCCCGGTGCGCGCCGCCGCCTACGCTTCCCTCATCGAGGCCGAGAAGATCACGCGGCAGCGCAGCTCCTTCTCCCCGGGGGTGATCTTCGCTGACATGGACTTCGACGGCTCCAAGGAGATCCTCTACCAGAGCGCCGAGATAAACGCCTACGTCCAGGCCCGGGGCGCCTGCCTCGCGGAGCTGGACTCCCTCAAGACGCGGACCAACTACGTCAACGTCCTCGACCGTAGGGAAGGGGGCCCGCGCAAGCTCTGCTTCCGGGATCGGATCACCGAGCGAGGCTCCTTCGGCCCGGACCGGGGCGGCTTCTCCGACGCCCGCTACGCCTTCGTGGAGGCCGAGCGGCCCGCCAGCGTCGCCTCCCTCCTCAAGGAGAGCTTCGCCGAGATCGGCGGCAAGAAGCGCTGGCTCTCGATCAAGAAGACCTTCTCCTTCCGCCGGGACGGATTGTCGGTGGACTACGAGCTCTTCAACAAGGAGTCCTCGCCCCTCAACCTCAGGCTGGCCGCGGAGCTCAACCTAGCCGCCGGCTTCTCCGCCGAGGCGGTGGCCCTGGCGGGGATCCGCGGGAGGGACGAACTCGGCCTGGCCACCGACAAGAAGAGCGCCGAGAGCGACCTCAACGGCCTCAGGCTCACCAACGAGGCTAAGTCCGAGGTGATCGAGCTGCGCTCCGACATGCCATTCGCCCTCTCCCACGTCCCGGTCATGGGCCCCGTGGACAACGGCATAGGCGCTGCCGAGTCCCCCGCCTACCAGGGTTGCGCCCTCCTCCTCGGCTGGGACCTCGAGCTCCCAGCGGACTCCGCCCGCCGGTTCTCCGTCACCCTGGAGATACGATCTTGACCATGAGCACTAGCAATAGCCTTCCAGAGAACCTATCCGGCCTCAGGATCCACCTCGTCGGGGCCAAGGGCACCGGCATGGCCGCCCTGGCGGAGATCCTGGCAGCCCGGGGGGCGATCCTCACCGGCAGCGACGTAGCCGACGTCTTCTACACCGACTCAATCCTCTCGGCCATAGGGGTGGGCATGTCCGTAGGCTTCGAAGCTTCCCACGTCCCGGCCGGAGCGGATTTCGTCGTGCACTCAGCGGCTTATTCCCGGGACTCGAACCCCGAGCTCCTGGAGGCCGCGAGGCGGGGCACGCCGATGCTGAACTACCCCGAGGCCCTCGGCGCCCTGTCGCGGCACCGGGATTCCTCGGGGATCTGCGGCGTCCACGGCAAGACCACCACCACCGCCTTCGCGGGCAGCGTGGCCGCCGCCCTCGGCCTCCCGGCCACCACCCTGGCAGGGTCGGCGGTGGCGAGCTTCGGCGGGAGGTCCACCCGCATCGCCGGGGACCGCTACTTCATCGCCGAGACCTGCGAGTACCGCCGCCACTTTCTCAACTTCCGGCCCAGGCGCATCGTCCTCACCAGCATCGAGAGCGACCACCAGGACTTCTACCCGACCTTCGGCGACATCTACGCCGCCTTCCTCGACTACCTGCGCCTCCTCCCCGCCGGGGGAGAGCTCATCTACTGCGCCGACGATCCGGGCGCTGCCCGGGCCGCCAAGGAGATATCCCTCGAGCGGCGGGACCTCGCCCTCACGCCCTACGGCGAGACCGCAGCCGGAGCCTACCGGGTCGCCGGCTACCGGGCCGGCTCCGGGGAAGCGCGCTTCTCCCTCCAGGGTTTCCCCGGCGATTTCGCCCTCAAGGTGCCCGGCAGACACCTAGCCCTGGACGCCACCGCCGCCCTAGCCCTGGCCTTCTCGATCGCCCGGGATGCCGATGGCGCCGGCGGGCGGGACTGGGCGCCATCGGCGGCCCAGCTCGAAGCCTCGCGGGGAGCCCTCGCGGCCTTCGCCGGCTCGAAGCGCCGCTCCGAGATCCTCGGGGAAGCCGGGGGAATCCTCTTCATGGACGACTACGGCCACCATCCCACGGCGGTCCGGGACACCATCCTGGGCATCAAGGAGTTCTGGCCTGGACGCCGCGTCGTGGTGGACTTCATGTCCCACACCTACTCGCGGACCAAAGCCCTCTTCGAAGACTTCGCCGCCTGCCTCGACGGGGCCGACGCCCTGGTCATGCACGGTATCTACGCCTCGGCCCGGGAGAAGCCCGACCCCGAAGTCACCGGGCGCGGCCTCTTCGAAGCGGTGAAGCGCCGGGATTCCGCCGCGGGGCGATCCCGCCCGCTGTTTTACAGCGAGTCGGTCCTCGGGGGAATCGACGAGGTCTCGGCGGCCCTCCGGCCGGGGGACCTCTTCCTGACCATGGGCGCCGGCGACAATTGGAAGCTAGGAGCGGCGCTTAAGGAGAGACTCGAGACCTCCGACGCCGGGAAGGGAAAGCCGCAATGGTGAAGAGCATGACGGGCTTCGCCCACCGGGAGATAGCCCAGCCGGGCTTCCGGGGAAGCCTGGAAGTCAAGTCCTACAACAACCGATACCTGGACCTCTCGATTTCCCTTCCGCCCTATCTCTCCCGGCTGGAGCCGCGGTTCCGGGCCTTCCTGGCCGAGCGGATCGTCCACGGCAAGGTGGAAGCCTGGCTCCGGGTCCGGGAGTTCGACGCTCCGGTGGAAGCCGCGGCGGACATCGCCGCGGCCAAGGCGGTGGCGGCGGTGCTCGGCCAAGTCTCCGAAGCCTGCGGCCTCGGGACCAAGCCGGGGCTGGGGGACGTCGTGGGCTTCGAGGGCGTCGTGGCCTTCGACCGGAGGATCGACGAGGAAGAACTCTGGGCCAGGATCCTCCCAGAGCTGGAGGCCTGCTACTCGGCCTACGACGAGTCCCGGCTGGCCGAGGGCGCGGCGACCCAGGCGGACATCGCCTCCCAGATGGCCCGGGTAGCCTCGGGCCTCGAAGTCATCAAGTCCCAGGTGCCGGAGATCGAGCGCACGGTCCGAGCCCAGCTCAGGGCCAAGTTCGAGGAAGTCCTGGGCGACGCCGTGGACGAGGGCAGGGTCCTGACGGAGATCGCCGCGGCCCTAATGAAGTACACTATCAGCGAGGAGATATCCAGGCTCTCGGCCCATATAGCCTCGTTCTCCAAGTCCCTGGGCGCCGACGCCGCCCCGGGCAAGAAGCTCGACTTCCTCTGCCAGGAAATGAACCGGGAGATCAACACCATCGGGTCCAAGAGCATGCTCCTCGAAGTCTCGAGGACCGTGGTGGAGCTCAAGGACGCCCTCGAGAACGTGCGCGAGCAATTGCGCAACATAGAGTAAAGGAGAATCGGATGCCGGGACGTATTATCGCCCTATCCGGCAAGAGCGGGTGCGGGAATACCACGGTGAGCGGCCTCTTGGCCGGGCGCCTCGGCGTACCCCTCCTCAATTACACTTTCAGGGCCATGGCGATCGAGGGGGGGATCAGCTTCGAGGAGATGCTGAGGCTGGCCAACTCTTCTCCGGATTACTCCTACGACCGGGCGCTGGATTCCAAGCAGGTGGAGCTCGCCAGGGCCGCGGCCAAGGATCGGGACTGCGTGATCGGCTCCCGCCTGGCTATGTGGCTCCTCCCAGAGGCGGCTCTCCACGTCTATCTCGCCGGGAGTCTGGAGGTTAGGGCCGCGAGGATCCAGAGCCGGGAAGGCGACGACTTCGAGGCCAAGCTCGCTTTCACCCGCCAGCGGGATGCGAGCGACCACAACCGCTATCGCACCATCTACGGCATCGACAACGACGATCTCTCGGCAGCGGACCTCGTGATCAACACCGAGCTCTGGAAGCCTGAGGCTATCGTAGACATCATACTCAGCGCCCTCGAGGGACAGACGCGCCACTGAGCCGAAGCTATACCCTAAAATGAATTATTAGAATAATAGTCTACAATATCATACAAGCGAAAGCGGACCGAGCGCTAGGCATATAACTAAAAACGATAGCGCTATACCCAGGACAATTGAATCTCGGAGCTTCCACCGAGACTGCGTCAAGCCGCGCTCTCGGCTCCAACCCCTGGAGCCGAGAGCCTCGGGGCTAGCCGAGGCGTCGAGCATGAGCCTGCGGAGGTAGGCGCCCAGGAGCTTGGCGACGGTCCCAGGGCCTGAGTTCCGGGAGAAGCCGCGGGCTTTGGCCGCGGCTAGGGATTCCTCCCAGCTGCGGAAAAGCCTGGGGACGTTGCTCAAGACGAGGGAGAAGGCGAGGCCTAGGTCGAAGGACCGAAGGAAGGGGAGGCGCCTCATGATTCGAGTCGTCGAGTCCCGGATCTCCGAGATCCTCGTCGAGGCGTAGAAGAGCCTGGCGAGGAGGAAGGCGCCGAGAAGCCTCAGGCCGTAGATGCCCCCCTCCGCCCAGGCTCCGGGCTCGGCCTGCCAGTTTTTCCCCCACCAGCCCAAGAGGGCGCTTATCCCCGCGAGGAGAAAAATGAAGAGGCAGTCCGCGGCGATCCTGCGGGCTTTTATCCCCGATAGCCCGAGGAGGACGAGGAGGCAGGAAACCAGGAAGGCGACTAGCTGCCAGGGGGCGGCCAAGTCGGCTATCGAGAGGAGGGCGAGGCAGGCGAGGCGGCAGGAGCCGTCGAGGGCGGCGACAGGCCCAGAGCCCCGGAGGCCCGGGTACATCCCCGGCAGCTCGGCCTTCATAGCCAGGAGAGGTCCTTCACGGAGGTGCGAGGCCTGAAGGGATCCCTGAGGCCGTAGCCCTCGATCCCCCGACGGAGGACGTCCTCCGGAGAACCCGATAGGACGATCTTCCCCTGGTCCATGACGAAGAATTCCGAGGCAAGGCCCAGGACCTTCTCGATCTCGTGGGTGATGACGAGGAGGGCCATACCGCTATCCCGCAGGTCTTTTAGGATGCCGAGGGTATCCCTGACGCCGTCGGGGTCCAGGTTGGCGAAAGGCTCGTCGAGGATGAGGACCTTGGGCCCGGTCGCCAGGGCTCCGGCGATCCCGAGCCGACGGAGTTCCCCCCCCGAGAGCTCGTGGACGAAACGCTCCTCCTTACCCGCCAGACCGCAGGCCAGGAGCGCCTCGGAAGCCCGGGCTGCGGCCTCCGAAGGGGGCGTCCTGAGGCAAGTCGGGCCGAAGAGGGCGTCGTCGAGGACTGTCTCGCCTACGGTCTGGAGCCGGGCGTCTTGGAAGACGTAGCCTATCCTCGAAGCCAGGCTGCCCCCCAGTTTCGGGAGCTCGACGCCCTCGAAGAGGACACGACCCTCCGTGGGGCCGAGGAGCCCCGCGAGATGTCGGGCCAACAAGGTCTTTCCGGCGCCGTTCCTCCCGGCCAGGAGCCTCAGTTGGCCGGCCCGCAGCTCGAGATCGACATCCCTGAAGGCCCAGGAACCGTCGGAGAGCCTGCAGCCGAGCCCAAGGGCCGAGAGACTCGAAGGGCCCTCAGCCACGGGCCTTTCTCCCGGGCCCCGCCGAGAGGGAGTCGACGAAGCGCCCGAGGCGCCGGGCGACCGCCCAGGCCAGGGCAGCCTTGACGAGGTCCCCGGGGATGAAGGGCAGCACTCCCACCGCGATAGCCTTGGGCCAGGGCAGGCCGCTCAGGAGGTTCAGTCCAAGGGCTCCGGAGGCGAGGATCGTCCCGAAGCCCGCAAGGGTTCCGGCCGCCACGGCGAAGCCCTTCCGGCTTCTCCCCAGGAACCCCGCCGCAGCAGCCCCGAGGGCGTAACCCAGGAGATAGCCTCCGGTCGGCCCGAGGAGGAGAGCGGGGCCCCCGCGCCCCCCGGCGAATACCGGGAAGCCCAGGACTCCCAGGGCGATATACAGGGCTACAGCGGCAATGCCCCGTATCGGCCCGAGGAGAAGCCCCCCGAGGACCGCGAAGAAGTTGCCCAAGGCCAAGGGCACCGGACTTATAGAAAGGGGCACCGAGATGAAGGCCCCGGCGCAGAGCAGCGCCGCGAACAGGCAGGACAGGGCGAGTTTGGCCATGAATTTCTCATATATAATAAGACATTAAATGTCAATATGTCAATTCATCATTCTTGCTCCCAGGGCAAATACGGGGTAGGATAGGGCTTCAAGGAGCTTCCGCTGATGGACAATCGCGAGAGCGTGATCTTTGTGACCGGGGCTTCCAGCGGGATCGGCAACGCCTGCGCGACTTTCCTCGCCAAGAAAGGCATGAAGGTCTACGGCACCTGTCGCAACCCCTCGACCTATACGAAAAAAGCCGACGAGTTCTTCGACATGCTCCAGCTCGAGCTCGAGGATTCCTCTTCCGTGGAGAAAGCCGCGGCCAAGGTCCTCGAGGCCGAGGGCAGGATCGACGCATTGGTCTGCTGCGCCGGCTCGGGCATCCTGGGCTCCGTCGAGGAGACCGAGGTCGAAGAGGCGAAGCGCCTCATGGACGCCAACTATTTCGGGACCCTGAGGGTCATAAAAGCCTTCCTGCCGACCATGAGGGAGGCGGGACGAGGACGGATCATCGTGGTAGGCGCCATGGAGGGGCTCCTGGCTTCGCCCTTCCATTCGGCTTTCTCGGCCGCCGAGTTCGCCCTGGAGGCCCTCGTGCAGGCCCTCCGCATGGAAGTCTCGAAGTTCGGGATCGAGACGGGGATCCTCGAGCCAGCCTCCTTCCGGACGGCCTTCGGGCAGCGGCGCCGGGTAGCCCTCCAGGAAGGCAGCCCGTACCGGAATAGGATCGACAGCGTCCTCGCGGCCCTAGGCCGCGACGAGGCCGAAGGCCTCGATCCCCTGGTCGCTGCCCGGGAGGTCCTGGCCATGCTCGAGGCCAGGCGGATGCAGGGGCGCAGGGTCATCGGCCCCTGGCGGAGGCGCCTCATCCTCGCGGCCCGGGGGCTCCTCGACTCGAGGCTCTCCGAGGCCGGATTACGAAGCTATTTTAGACTCGATTAGCAAGGAGAAGCACATGTCCATCGAAAAGAAGCCCTTCGGGCTCCTCGCGTCCGGCGAGGAAGCCCAGCTCTTCATCCTCAAGTCCGGGGATTTTGTCGTAACCCTCACCGACTACGGCGCCACCCTCGTGTCCTTCCTCGTGCCCGACGGGCGAGGCGGCCGGGACGACATACTCCTCGGCTGCTCGACCTTGAGCGGCTACCTCGCCAAGAACCCCTACTTCGGCGCGACGGTCGGGCGCTACGCCAACCGGATCGGCAAGAGCCGCTTTGAGCTGGGCGGCAAGGAGTACCGCCTGGCCGCGAACGACGGAGCCAACCACCTCCACGGCGGTCTCAAGGGCTTCAACACCTACGTCTGGGCTGCCGAGACCTCCGAGGGGCGCAAGGGCTCCTCGGTCAAGTTCAGCCGCACGAGCCACGATATGGAGGAGGGCTACCCCGGGGAGCTCGCGGTTTCCGTGACCTTCACCCTCGACAAGGAGGGCGGGATATCCCTGGCCTACGAGGCTCGCGCCAAGGCCGAGACGGTCATCAACCTCACCAACCACTCGTACTTCAACCTAAAGGGCGAGGGGAACGGGACTATCCTCGACCACGAGATCAAGCTGGCCGCCTCGAGCTACCTCCCCGTGGACTCTACCCTGATCCCCGCTGGGGCCCCGGCGCCGGTGGCCGGAAGCCCCTTCGACTTCCGATCCCCCAAGGTCATCGGCAGGGACATAGCGGCGGCCGGCGGCTACGACCACAACTTCGTCCTCGACAGGAAGGGCCCGGGGCTCTTCGAATTCGCCGAAGTCCGGGAGCCCAAGACCGGCAGGCGCTTGACCGCCGCGACGACCCTGCCGGGCGTCCAGTTCTACACCGGCAACTTCCTCGCCGGGGCCCAGGGAAAGCGCGGCGGGGTCTACGAGAAGCACAGCGGCCTCTGCCTGGAGACCCAGCTCTTCCCGGATTCCCCCAACAAGCCCGACTACCCGAGCTGCAAACTCCTGCCTGGGCAGACCTGGGCCCACGAGACCCTCTACCGGGTCATCTGCTGAGGTCTCCGCTTCCAGCCCAGTGAAATCCGAAAAAGAGGCGGCGGGTCCGCGGCTACGTAGCCGGGCCCGCCGCCTTTTTCGTAGACCTTCTCCGGGGATGAATCAGTCCGCCGCGAGGGAAGACAGGACGTAGTCGATCCACGCTTTGGACTGGACCGGGTAGAAGTCCCGGGCCGAGATGAACTCGAAGAACGCGTCCTGCATGGTCCCTGCCGAAGCGAGGGCTTCGCCGAGGTAGAACCTCGCCCTGGCAGCAGCCCGGGGGGTCCTGTTCAGGGAGAGGTACTTGCGCAGCTGGTCTATCGCTCCCGGCCAGTCCTTTCCGAGGATCTTCTCCTTGGCGATCAGGGAGAGGGCGTAGTCCTCTCCCCCGGTCGGTGGCGCCTTCTCCTCGGGCAGGAGGTCCGCCGCGGGCTTCGCCTTCAAGGTCGTCGGAGCCTTGGCGAGGAGGACGGATATAGCCTTGCTGGTCTCCGGCGAGACCGCCCGGGAGGGAGGCGCGCTATCGTCCAGGGAGGCGGAAGCGTTGCCGAGGCCGCTGTCTTCTGGGAGGAAGTAGGGCAGGGGCGGGGTCCTCGCCATGGTCTGGGTCTCGGTGAAACCCGAAGAAACGGCCCGGGCGCGGACTTGCACGGGATTCTTCAGGGAATTGATCCCGGGGACCAGATCTATGTTCCCGGCCTTGAGATCCTCCTCGCCCAGGAGGGCGTAGTAGTAGTCGACCCCGGGGACTGGATAGTCGGTGAAGCTGCCGTTCCTGTCGGAGAAGGCGGCGACCAGCGTCGCGTCCAGGAGGTCGGCGGCCACGGCTATGGGCGAGGAGCCCCGATACAGGACGAGCCTCGACTTGGGCGAGGTCTTGTAGGATATGACGATGGAGTCGGCCGCGGCCTTGGCGCCGATGTCGGAGACGAAGGGGGGGGGCGGCGACGGCGGCTGCTGGGGTTCAGCGGCCACGGCGGCGGCCGGCGGGAGCGGGAGGGATACCCCGGATATCGTGGCGTTCTTCGCGGGGATGACCACGCGGTAGGGCGTCCCGTCCTCGGCCAGGGCGGCCACGGCGTAGTAGTAGGTCTTGTAGTCCGGGGGGACGTCGGAATACGACTGGACCCCCGGGGGCACCGTGCCGAGGCGCTTGGTGGCGTCGAAGCTCTCGGTCTCGACCGGGGACTCGGAGCGGTAGACCGCGTAGCTAGCCTTGAGGTCCGTGGAGTCGATCCAGGTCAGGATAACCGCGCCCCCTCTTACCGCCGCGCGGATCCGGGAGGGGAAGGGAGCGAAGACGGTCTCGCCTTCGGCGTCGCTCTGGGCCAAGGCTGATAGGGCGCCTACGGCGAGGAAGAGGAGGGCCGCTGCCCATCTTCGGGTATTCATGGTACTAGTAATATCGGAAAAACGGGCCTGGTTCCATATCCCTCGAATTGACTGTGGATGTATTTTTCGGTAGGATAAATCCATGTTCGTGGCGGTCGTCTGCGATATGGGGAGCGAGGACTCGAGGGCGGCGCTATACAACCTCCTGCCGCAATACGGCTTCGAGAGGGTGCAGAAGGCTTGCTTCGAGTGCGCCGCCGTGTCCGACAAGCAGCTCTCCGCGCTCAAGCGGGACATCGACAAGCTGACCGACACCTACGACACTATCCGCCTCTACCAGTACCCGGTCGACGGAACCCTGGCGCTCACGATCCTCAAGGGCAACAAGTGGCGCAGGATCATCGTCCGGGATCCCTCGAGGCCCAAGGAATAAGCCATGCTCGAAGAAATCGCTGCGCCCATCGCCTCGCTCCGCGGGGAGATCCTCGACATCTGGGGGCGTCTTTGACCCCGATGCCATCGAGAAGAAGATAGCCGAGAAGGAAGCTCTCACCGCCGAGCCCGGCTTCTGGAACGACGGGGCCAAGGCCGGCAGGATCATGACGGACATCAAGCAGCTCCGGGATCGCCTGGAGACCTGGTCCCGCCTCAAGACCGACGCCGAGGCCCTGGACGACGTGCTCAAGATGGCCAGGGAAGAGGGCGACGAGTCCATGGAGGGCGATATCCGCGCCTCCTTCAAGGACGTGACCGAGCGCTTCGAGAAGGCCTCGATCCTCGAGCTCCTCTCGGGGGAGGCCGACCGGTCGGGGGCCTTCCTCACGATCCACGCCGGCCAAGGGGGCACCGAGGCCTGCGACTGGGCCTCGATGCTGCTGCGCATGTATACCCGCTGGACCGAGCGCCGCAAGTTCAAGACCGAGGTCGTGGACATCCTCGAGGCCGAGGGGGGCATCAAGTCGGCCACCCTCCAGATCGAAGGCGACTACGTCTACGGCTACCTTAAGGGCGAGTCCGGGGTGCATCGGCTGGTGCGCATATCCCCCTTCGACGCCAACGCGAGGCGCCACACCTCCTTCGCCTCGGTCTACATCTTCCCGGTCCTGGACGACTCCATCGACGTGGAGATCAGGCCCGAGGACCTCAGGATCGACACCTACCGCTCCGGTGGCGCCGGCGGCCAGAAGGTCAACAAGACCGACTCGGCGGTGCGGATGACCCACCTACCGACCGGCATCGTGGTCACCTGCCAGAACGAGCGGAGCCAGTACAAGAACAAGGACGTCGCGATGAAAGTGCTGAAGTCGCGGCTCTACGAGTACTACAAGCAGGAGAAGGAGAAGGAGAACGCCAAGTTCGCCTCGGAGAAGAAGGAGATCGCCTGGGGATCCCAGATTCGGTCCTACGTCTTCCAGCCCTACACCATGGTGAAGGACCACAGGAACAAGTTCTCCGTGGGCAACGTCCAATCGGTGATGGACGGGGATATCGATCCCTTCATCGAGTCCTACATGCGATGGAAATGGCAGGGAGGAGCCTCGGGGGCCGAGCCCGACGACGAGGACGAGGAGCTTTAGGCGTAACGATGGCCCCGGGCCCTTGTTAATCTGATGATGCTGGATCGCGAGGTGGTGGATTGAGCCGTTCCGCTCGCTCTGCTCTGGTCTGTCTCGCCCTCGCGGCGGCCACCCCCCTCGGCGCCTGGGCCGAGGCTACACCAGCGGGGGGGGGATCAACTTCGCAGGCCGCCTCCACTCCCAGCCGAGATTCCCAGGCTTCCCAAACCGCCTCGACCAAGGACTCCGCGAGCGCCTGGGTCATAGGCTTTTGCCGCCTCTCCCTCGCGGGGGAGGGGAAGGAAGCGTCGACTTTGCAGACCGCGGTCCCCCTTCTCGCCATCTCCGAGCTCAAGTCCCTGCCCACTCGGATAGCCTCCCCGGCGGAGGCCGAGGAGGCTATCCGGGTTAAGGCGGCCCAGGCGCGCTTCTCGGCCGGCGCCGACCTGGCGGCCAAGCTCGATTCGAGGGCCGCGAGCTTCCTGGATCCTTCGGCAGACAGGGCCGAGAAGAGCTACAACCTGAAGACCGCCGATAAGGCTATCGCGGACTCGGCCGGGAAGCTGGACCGGGTCGTCCGTTCCGACGCGAAGAGCCTCGGGGCTACGGGGAGCGGAGGAGGGGGGGAGCTCGAAGTTCGTCTCTGGTCCGGCCACGCTAAGGGCATGCTCATCGAACCCCCGGGCTCCGAGGTGGCCAAGGCCGCCAAGGCGGCGGGCGTCGATCTCCTGGTGTCGGGCAGCGTCTCCTCCGTCGCGCCGGGCTACGCCTCGGTGACCCTCAGGGGCTACAGCGCGACCCTCGGGCGGGATGTCTATTCGTACACCTCCCATTGCTCGATAGACGACCCAGAGCCCCTCGCCCGGGAAGTGGCCGACCAGGTGGAGCGCCTCAGCGCAGGCAGGCAGTACACCCGCATCGAGATTGAGCCCTACCCGCCTGACTCAGAGCTGTACGTGAACGGACGGACGGTGGCCGACGGGGCGAGGGTCGCCTACGTCTATCGGCCGGGCCTCGTCAGGATCGTGGCCGAGGCCCCGGGCTACGACCCCGGCTCCGAGGAGCTCCTCGTGGGGAACGGGGAGCGGAGGACCGTGGAGATCCGGCTCAAGGCCCGCTCCACCGGCCAGGTCGCGGTGGACACCAGTCCGTCGGGAGCCTCCCTCAGTCTGGACTCGGTGCCCCTGGGCCCATCGCCGACGGTCATCGGCCTCGACGGGACGAGGCGGATCCTCACGGCGACCGAGGACGGCATGGAGGGCCAGACCGTCGTGCTGCCCGCTTCGGGGGATTCCGCCGTGGACGTGAAGCTCCAGCCCTCCGACGGCCTCGGCCCCGGAGGTAGGATCGAGGTCGCGAAGGACAAATTCTACTGGGCTTTCGGGTGGTTCGCCCTCTCGGTGCCCATAACTACCTTGACTTTCGGGATTTACAACGGATATGACGAGGCATACCAGCGTTCGGGCTCTCCTTCCCTGGCGTACTCGCGCTGGAACGCCCAGAGGGCAGTGGTCGCCGCCTGTACGCTTACGGCCGCCACCGCAGTCTTCATGGCGATCCGCCTCGTCAAGTACCTGAAGACCGCCCAATGATGAGAGGAGCCGAGATACATGAGTTTCGCTGACCGCCTCAAGTCCCTGTTCCGGATCGGCACGGCCGACGATTCCCTTTTCGAGGACCTGGCCGACCTCCTCGTCGAGGGCGACCTGGGCCCGGCGCTCTCCATGGAGGTCGCCGACGCCCTCAAGGCTTCGTGCCGGAGCAAGGGGCTCTCGGAGCCCCTCGAGGCGAGGAAGGAGCTCAAGGCCATCCTCGCAGGCATCGGCAAGGAGGCGCGGATCGTCCCCAGCCCGGGGAAGCTCAGCGTCTTCCTCGTCCTCGGGGTCAACGGCGTCGGCAAGACCACTACCTGCGCCAAGCTGGCCGACTACTATAGGCGGCAGGGCCTGGCCTCGAAGATAGTCCTCGCGGCGGGGGACACCTTCCGGGCCGCGGCCATCGACCAGCTGAAGATCCACGGGGAGCGGCTCGGCGTACGGGTGGTGGCCCAGGGCCCTGGCTCTGATCCCGGGGCGGTGCTCTGGGACGCCGTGGACGCGGCCCGGGCCGAGGGGGCGAGCCTCGTCCTGGCGGATACCGCCGGGCGCATGCACACCCGATCGGACCTCCTCAGGGAGCTCGGGAAGATGGACAAGATCGTAGCCTCCCGGGCCGAGGGTGCCGACTACCGCCGGCTCCTCGTCCTGGATTCCACCACCGGCCAGAACGGCCTCAAGCAGGCCGAGACCTTCTCCCAGGCGGTCAGGATCGACGGCGTGGTGCTCAGCAAGCACGACTCCACGGCCAAGGGTGGCATGGCCCTGCGCCTGGCCAAGGAGCTGGGCCTCCCGACGGCTTTCGTCGGCACCGGCGAGGGCTACGGAGACCTGGCTCCCTTCGAGCTCGGTCGTTTCCTCGACGAGTTCCTGGGCATCGAGGGCTGATGCGCCGCCTCTGCGCTTCCCTCGCCGCCCTCTGGATCCTCGCCGCGGCCCTCCCTTGCCTGGCCGAGGACCGGACCGAGCGGATCGAAGGTCCCAAGGGCTGGAAGGAGCTGGACTACCGCTCCGGGCGGCTAGCCGAGGAGCGATCCTTCGACGCCGAGGGCGCCTTGATCGCCGAGAGGGACTTCGGCCCCGATTCCCTTCCGGCCATCGAGAAGAAGTACCTGAGGTCCGGCGGGAGGCTCGAGGCAGTCGAAGCCAGGGACCTGTCCGGCGCCGTCGTGGGCCGTATGAGCTACCGGTACGATCGGGAGGGACGGCTCCTCGCGACCCGCTCCGAGGGCTCCTTCGGGGACGAGGCGACCGGCGTCATTTCCTCGCCGGGCCGCGTCCAGGCTTCCTGGCAGGAGTCCGAGGGAGAGGCTTCGGTCGCGGTCTACGACGGTGCGGGCCGGAGAGTCCTCAGCCAGGACATGAAAGCCGGGGCGGCGGTCCGGGCCGAGCGCAGGACCTACGGAGCCTCGGGGAAACCCTCGAAGGTCCAAGTCGAGGACAAGGCCGACGGCAGCTTCACTGAAACTAGCTACGACGCCGACGGCCGCGAGAGCCTCAGGAAGTCCCGGGACGGCAAGGGAGTCCAGGCCGTCACGAGCTACTCCTACGACGCCGAAGGGCGCGTGGTCGGCGAATCCACCGTATCGGGGGGCCACTCCCTCGAGGTGCGGACCGCCTACTCCAAAGGCGGCGCAGTCGCCAGGGTCGAGACGAGGCGCGACGGCTCCCTCGTCCTCGCGGTGGAGTACGCCGCCTCGGGGGACGGCCGGACCGAGGAGCTCTACGAGGACGGGGAGCTCTTCGCGAAGTCGTTCTACGAGGGCGGCAGGAGGGTGAAGGACTCCTTCTACTCCGGCGGGGCCCTGGTCCGCTCGAGGGAGTACCAATGAGGATCAAGCGTTGGATCGGATTCGTGTCCCTCCGCTGGTTCGCGACTAAGAGGGAGAGCGGCGGGTCGGTTTCCGCCATCCTCGCGTCGGCGGGGATAGCCATCGGCGTGACCGCCTTGGTCCTGGTCATAGGGGTCATGAACGGGTTTCAGCTCGGCTACATAGACTCGGTCCTGGAAGTCTCGAGCTTCCACGTCCGAGTGGACGTGGAGAAGCAAGTCCGGAACTCCCTGGCCGACGCGGCGGACGAGGGCCTCGCCGCCAAGATCGCCGCGGAGCCCGGAGTCTCGAGCGTCATCCCTTTCTCGGAGACCAGGTGCCTCATCTCCACCCGGGCCGGCAGGGCCTATCCCCTCTCCCTCCGGGCAGTGCCCGACGACGCCTTCGACCGGGATCCCGGCATGATGCGCCGCCTGGGCTTCTCGGCCGGCAAGCCCAGGCTCCCCTGGCCCGGCGGCGGCGGTATCTACCTCGGCGCCGAGCTGGCCAACTACCTCGACCTCTCGGAAGGGGACGAGGCCGACATCCTGGTGACCTCCTCCGGGAAAGAGGAGGGGGTGGAGGCCAAGACTATCCCCGTCAAGATCGACGGCCTCTTCCGCTCGGAGTACTTCGACTTCGACTTTGGCATGGCCCTCGTCCCCTTCTCGTCCTCGACCAAGATTTTTCCGGCGGGGAGCGCGCAGCAGATCACCTACGGGGTCAAGCTCAAGGACCGCTACGACGACAGTAGGAGCGCGGCCCGCCTCGAGGCCGACCTGGGCCTCGGCCCCGACGCCGTCGAGGGCTGGCGGGACTACAACCGGGCCTTCTTCGGGGCCCTGCGGGTCGAGAAGACCGTCATGATGATCCTCATCGGCCTCATCTTCCTCGTGGTCGGCGTGAACATCTTCCACTCGATGCGCCGGGCGGTGGCGGAGAAGACCGAGGACATAGCCGTGCTCAAGGCCATGGGCGCCAGTCCCGAGGAGATCGGCCGGGTATTCGTCCTGGACGGCTTCGCCATCGGCGCCGGCGGGGCCCTCGTCGGCCTGGCCCTCGGCCTCCTCCTCGCGGTCAACGTAAACGAGGTCTTCTCCTTGGTGGAGTCGACGGTCAACTGCCTCGCCTCCGTCGCCTCGAGGCTCCTGGCGGGGCAGTCGCAGGGCGACGCTTTCCGAGTCTTCTCGCCCCAGTACTTTTATCTCGCGGAGGTGCCCGTGCGCGTCCTGTTCCCCGAAACCCTCTTCGTCACCGCCGCGGCCATCACCGCCTCGGTGACCGCCGCCCGGGCGGCCGCCCGCAAGGTGGCCGGCCTCGCCCCCGCGGAGGTCCTGCGCTATGAGTGAAGTCCTAGTCGAGTGCCGAGGGCTCTCCAAATCCTACGTGAGCGCCGCCGAGTCCCTGCGGGTCCTCGACGGCCTAGACCTGGACGTGGAGGCCGGCTCGAGGGTCGCCATCACCGGGGCCAGCGGCTGCGGTAAGAGCACGTTCCTCTCGATCCTCGGGGGCCTGGACCGGGCTACCGGAGGCTCTATCCGGGTAGGCGAGTGGCGCCTCGACGAGGTCCAGGAGCGGGATCTCACGGAATACCGGGCTAGCGCCGTAGGCTTCGTCTTCCAGTTCCACTACCTCCTCAAGGATTTCACCGCCCTCGAGAACGTGGCCCTCCCGGCCTTCATGCGGGGGGCGCGGAAGGCCGAAGCCTACGAACGAGCGGCCGAGCTCCTCGCGGACATGGGCCTCTCCTCGCGGCTCGAGCACCTGCCGGCCAAGCTCTCGGGGGGGGAGCGGCAGCGGGCCGCAATAGCCCGGGCCCTGGTCAACCGGCCGAGCCTGGTCCTCGCCGACGAGCCGACCGGCAACCTCGACGCCCAGAGCTCCGCCTCGGTGCGGGAGCTCCTCTTCGGCCTCGCGGGAAGGTACGGCACCACCCTCGTCCTCGTGACCCACGACCGGGAGCTCGCCGCCGGCGCCGACCTGCGCTATACACTAGAGGGCGGGAGGCTCTCTAAGACATGAGGTCGGAAGCGGCAATCTTCTTCGCCCGGCGCATCCTCGGCTTCGGGAAAAAAGGGGAGGGCACCGCCCGGTACATCCGAGGCGCGATCCTCGGCGTGGCCCTCAGCCTCATCCCCCTCGTCGTGGTCATGGTGGTGGCCGACAGCATGATCGAGGGCATAACCGCCCGCTACATCGAGGTCGGGACCTACCACTTCCAGGCGAGGCCGTTCTTCTCGGTGGATACCCAAGAGCTGGCCGAGAAGGCGGCGATCCTCCGGCAGGTTCCGGGGGTGAAGGCCGCCTTCGTCGAACTCCAGAACCCCGGAGTGGCCATACTGGGCGCCAAGACCGCGGGGGTGGAGCTCCGGGGGGTGGACGAGGCATTCCTCGATGATCCGGAGACCCGGACCTACCTGCGGGTTCGCTCAGGGGAAGCGCGCCTGGACTCCGCCAACCAGATCCTCCTGGGGGAGGCCTTGGCCAAGAACCTGGGCGCCAAGGTCGGGGACTTGGTGAGCGTGGCGACGACCAAGGCCGGCTCCTCAGGATCCCGCCAAGCCGGGGATAGCCAGGGCGGCCCGGAGAGCAGCTTCGGTTTCTCGCCGAGGGTCTCGGCCTTCAAGGTGCGGGGCATCGTCTCCGCCGGCTACCGGGAGCTCGATTCCCTGTGGGCCTTCGTGTCCCTGAAGGCGGGCTCCAAGCTGTCTTCCCCCGGGGTGACCTACTCCATCGTGGGGATCAAGGTGCGGTCCCCCTACGGCGACCTCGAGCCCCAGCGCGCCAGGCTGGAGAAAGCGCTCTCTTCAGGCGCCGCTCCGGGCGCCGCCTCAGGCGCGGCCTCAGGCGTGGCTCCGCGCTCTCCCGAAGACTGGTCGGTCCTCACCTGGCCCGAGATCGAGCGGAACATCTACAAGTCCTTCGCCACCACCAAGGCCCTCCTCATGCTCGTCATGGCGGTGGCTGTGGCCGTCGCGGCCATCAACGTGAGCTCTGCGTTGGTGATGCTGGTGCTGGAGCGCCGGAGGGACATCGCCATCCTGAAGAGCGCTGGGGCATCCCCCGCCTTCATACGGAAGATCTTCGTGCTCTCGGGCCTCGCCGTCGGGGCATGCGGGACAGCCCTTGGCATCGGCGTCGGAACCCTCCTGTCGTGGAGGATCAACGACCTGATCTCCGCGGCCGAGAAGGCGGTGAACGCCGTTTCCGGAGTCCTCCGAGGTCTGTCCGGGACTCCTGCTCCCCGGGAGGTCCTGAAGCTCCTGGACCCGGCCTACTACCTGGAGACCGTGCCCGTTTCGATCAAGCCCCTCGAGCTGGGCGCCGTGGCCCTGGGCTGCCTCTTCCTCTGTTTCGTCGCATCCCTGGTCCCAGCCAGGCGGGCGGCCAAGCTCCCGCCCCTGGAAATCTTCCGGAAGACCTGAGCCCCGAGGCCGCCATCGCCTTTTTTTTTCCGCGAAATGGATGTATAGTGCCACCACTTCAATCGTCGGCCCGACGGGCGGGCGTATGGACAACGGAGGGACCATGGTGAAAAAAGAGAGCGCTTCTGCTTCCGTCAGCGCCATCGGCGGCGATGCCTCCGAGAAGCTGAAGGCCCTCGAAGCCGCCAGGCTGCAGATCGAGAAGCAGTTCGGCCAGGGCTCCCTCATGAAGCTCGGGGCCCACGACGCGGCGCAGGGCATAGAGGCCATCCCCTCTGGCTCCATCCTCCTGGACGAGGCGCTGGGCATAGGCGGCTATCCCCGGGGGCGCATCGTCGAGATCTACGGGCCCGAGTCTTCGGGCAAGACCACTCTCGCCCTCCACGCCATAGCCGAGGCCCAGAAGAAGGGCGGGATCGCGGCCTTCATCGACGCCGAGCACGCCCTGGACCCGATCTACGCCAAGAACCTCGGGGTCAACACCGACGAGCTCTGGGTCTCCCAGCCAGATAACGGCGAGCAGGCCTTGGACATAGCCGAGTCCCTCATCCGCTCGGGAGCTGTGGACATCATCGTCGTGGACTCGGTGGCGGCCCTCACGCCCCAGGCGGAGATCGAAGGGGACATGGGCGACGCCCACGTGGGCCTCCAGGCCCGGCTCATGAGCCAGGCCCTCCGCAAGCTCACGGGCACCCTCTCCAAGTCCAAGACCATTCTCATCTTCATCAACCAGATCCGCATGAAGATCGGAGTCATGTTCGGGAATCCGGAGACCACCACCGGCGGCAACGCCCTCAAGTTCTACGCCTCGATTCGCCTGGAAGTCCGCAAGATCGAGACCATCGAGAAGGGCGAGGAAGAGGCCGTGGGCAACAAGGTCCGGGTCAAGGTGGTCAAGAACAAGGTGGCGCCGCCCTTCCGGAAGGTCGAGCTGGAGATCATGTTCGGGAAGGGGATATCCTGGTCCGGCTCCCTCATCGACGCCGCGGTCAAATACGGGATCATCGACAAGAAGGGCGCCTGGTACACCATGGGCGAGGAGAAGATCGGCCAGGGCAGGGACAACGCCAAGGCCTTCGTCGAGCAGAACCTCGACACCGCCGCCGAGGTGGAGAAGAAAGTCCGGGAGGCCATCTTCGCGGCGCAGCACCCCGAGGCGAGTAAGCCGGCCGAGGCCAAGGGCGGCGACGCGGCGCTGGCCGATATCACCCTCAGCCCTGTGGCTCCCAAGCCGGCGGAGAAGAGCGCCGAAGCCCGGCCTCGGGGCCCCGGCCGGCCGCCCAAGCAGGCCCCGGCGCCCAAGAGTGCCGCCGAGGACGAAGGCCTTTTCTGACTCCGGCGCGATGATCCAGGTTTTCCTCGGCCTCGGCTCCAACCTCGGAGACGGGGCCAGGACTCTTCGCTCAGCCTTCTCGGAGCTCTCCTCCTGCCTCGCCGAGGCGCGGATGTCCAGGCTCTACGGGTCCAAGGCCATGTACGACGCGGACCAGCCGGATTTCGTCAACGCGGCGGTCTCGGGGCTATCGGGGCTCTCGCCCCTCGAGCTCCTCGACGCTGTCCACGAGGTCGAGGAGCGCTTCCGCCGGGTGCGGGACCCCCGGCGCCCCAAAGGCCCCAGGACTCTGGACGTCGATATCCTCCTCTACGGGGATATGGTCGTCTCCGAGCCGAAGCTCGCGATACCCCACGCCGGCCTCAGGGAGCGCCGCTTCGCCCTGGAGCCCCTCCTCGAGCTGGAGCCCGGCCTCGTCGACCCGGCGAGCGGCGAGAGCTATTCCGCTATATTGCAAAAACTTCCGCCCCAGGGTATTTACCTTCTGGAGTAGGCCGGCTATCATCTCCTCCTCGATGACGACGACGAAAGCAGCCGGCTCCTACGAGCTCGGCGGCCCCTTCGAGCCCGGTGCCGAGGGTTCCGGGGTAGGGCAGAGCAGGCTCTTCCGCCTCAAGGATTTCGAAGGCCCCCTGGACCTCCTCCTTTTCCTCATCAGGAAAAACGAGGTGAGCGTCTACGACATCCCGATCTCCTCGATAACCGAGCAGTACCTCGGCTTCCTCGACTCCCCCGAGGGCGTCGACCTCGACGACCTCACCGAGTTCTACTCCATGGCCGCCACCCTGATCTACATCAAGTCCCGGATGCTCCTCCCCATAGACCCCGAGCAGGACGACGAGCTCGAGGACCCCCGGCGGGAGCTCATCGAGAAGCTCATCGAGTACCAGAAGTTCAAACGCCTCTCGGAGCTCATGGAGCGCAAGGAGATGGAGGTGGAGTGGTCGGTGGAGCGCAAGAAGATGCAGCGGCCCCTGCCCTTCGCCGAGACCGAGGACCTGTGGACGGAGATCGACGTGTGGGATCTCCTGCGCTCCTTCTCCTCCCTGGTCACCAACCTATCGTCGGAGCGCATCATGGACCTCTACGAGGAGGTCTCGATCAACGAGAAGACGACCCTGATCCACGAGTTCCTCGAGACGAGGGGCTCCTTCTCGTTCACCGACCTCATCGTGCGCCCGCGATCCACCCTGGACATAGTCTGCGCCTTCCTGGCCATCCTCGAGGCGGTCAAGTACCACGTCGTCTCGATCTTCCAGCACCGGCTGTTCGGGGATATAGAGGTGCGCGCCTACGCCGGGCCGCCGGCCCGCGGAGGGGAGGAGGCCTATGGAAGTCAAGCTTGAGCGGGAAGCCGCCCTGGTCGAGACCGTGCTCTTCCTCGAGTCCGAGCCGGTGGAAGAGGCGGCCATCGCGCGGATAACCGGCCTCGCCAGGGACGTCGTCGAGGCGGCCCTGGACCTCCTCGTGGAAGAGTCCAGGGCGCCGGCCAAGGGCCTCGAGCCCGTGAAGTCCGGGGGCGGCTGGATCCTCGCCCCCAAGGCCGAGCTCTGGGAATCCCTCAAGGAGCGCTACGGCAAGAAGAACGAGAACCGCCTCTCCCGGGCGGCCCTCGAGACCCTCTCCATAGTGGCCTACTCCCAGCCAGTGACCCGGGCTGAGATCGAGGCTATCCGCGGGGTCTCGGCCGACGGGATGATCCGCTACCTCCTGGAGCGCGAGCTGGTCAAGGAAGTGGGCAAGAAGGAAGCTCCCGGCAGGCCAGTCCAGTACGGAACCACCAAGGAGTTCCTCAAGTACTTCCGCCTAGGCTCCATAGCCGACCTTCCCAAACTCGACGAGCTGGAGCGGGAACGCTTTGGAGAGGAGGAGGCCGAGGATGGGGTCGAGCGGGTCGAGAAGACCGGACCCTTCCTGCCTGCTGCCCACAAGGCCGATCAGCCTACGCCGCAGGCTGCCGACGCGGCGCCCCAAATCCCCGCTGTGGACCCAGAAAATACCGAGGCGGCGACCGACGACCCTCGGGCCGAGCCGTCGGAAGAAGCCCCGATTGCGGAGACCAGCGAGAGCCCCGAGAGCTCGCGACTGGGAACATGAGCGATTCAATCGGCATACGGCTCCAGGTCTACCTCGCCCACGCGGGCGTCGCCTCCCGGCGAGCCTGCGAGGAAATAATACTGGCGGGCCGAGTCTCGATAAACGGCAGCGCGGCCACCGAGCTGGGAGTCCGAGTCAAGGCGGGGGACCGCGTCGAGCTGGACGGCCGACCGGTGGGGCGCGAGGAGCGGAAGCGCTACCTCCTCCTCAACAAGCCGCCGGGCTACCTCTCGGCCATGAAGGACCCCGAAGGGCGTCCCCTGGCGGTCTCCCTCCTCAAGGGCGTCGCCGAGCGGGTCTACAACGTCGGACGCCTGGACCAGTGGTCCTCGGGGCTCATCCTGTTCACCAACGACGGAGATCTCGCGTTCATCCTCGGCCATCCCTCCGGGGGAATCGACAAGGAATACCTGGTCACTACCGACGCCCCCCTCGGGGACGACTTCTTCGCCGCCTTCCGCGAGGGCGTCGACATCGACGGCGTCGTCTACAGGGCCGACTCGGTCGAGCGGGTCGGGGAGAGCTCGGCGCGCATCGTCCTCGTCGAGGGAAAGAACCGGGAGATCCGACGGGTCCTCGAACGCTTCGACCGCAGGCCGCGGGTCCTGAGGCGAGTCCGCATCGGACCGCTGACCATAGGCGATCTGGCCGAAGGTTCCTTCCGGGATCTCGGCGAAGGAGAAGCCGAGGCCTTGAAGGCCTACGGGAGGAAGAAGCGATGATAGTGGCGATCGACGGGCCCGCGGGGTCGGGCAAGAGTACGATTGCGCGGATGCTGGCCCGGGGCCTGGGCTTCACCTACGTGAACTCGGGGAACATCTACCGGGCCATGACCCTCAGGGCCCTCCGCCGCTCCCTGGACGGCCGGGACTCCGCGGCTGTCCTCGCCTCATCGAGGGAAGCCCGCATCGAGTACAAGGGGGGCCGGCTCTTCCTCGACGGCGAGGACGTCGAGGAAGAGCTCCACTCGGCCCAAGTCGACGCCGAGGTCGCCCAGCTGTCCGCCCTGCCGCCCCTGCGGGATATCGTCAACGCCCACGTGCGGGCCATCGCCGGAGCCTCCGACGCTGTGGTCGAGGGGCGGGACATGACCACCGTCGTCTTCCCCGACGCCGACGCCAAGTTCTTCCTCGACGCCAGCGCGGAGGCGAGGGCTCGCCGCCGCTTCGATCAAGGGCTGAGCGATAAATCCTTCGAGGAGATACGGGACAACATAGCTATGCGGGACGACATAGACCGGGCCAAGTCAGTAGGCGCCTTAAAAATCGCCCCCGACGCAGTGTATTTGGACAGCTCTTACTTGACCATACAAGAAGTTTATGACAAAGTATACGGGAAAATCCTTCAACTAAGGGAACACAATGGCCGGTAAGGAAGTGGAGATGGGCGCCGTCGTACCCTCCAAGGACGACATCCAAACACAATTGCAGGAGCAGTACCTCAAGAGCCTTGAGGGGCTGGAGGAGGGAGATCTAGTCGACGGGCACGTCATTCAGGTGACGGGCGATTTTATTTTTGTTGACGTCGGCTACAAGTCCGAAGGTAAGATTCCCATCATCGAGTTCGGGGACAATCCCCCCAAGGTCGGTGATGTCGTCAGCGTCATATTGGTCAAGAAGGAAACCCACTCTGGGGAAATCGTCGTGTCCAAGAAGCGGGCCGACGAGAAGATCTACTGGCGGACCGTCACGAACGCTTTCCGCGATCACCTCACCGTCGAGGGCACGATCGATAAAGAGATCAAGGGCGGCTTCGAGGTCAACATCGGTCACGGGCTGCGGGGCTTCCTCCCCGCCTCCAAGGCCGATGTACAGCGCGTCGAGAAGGGCGATAAGCTCATCGGCCTCAAGTCCCAGTTCTACCTCGAGCGGCTCTATTCGGAGAAGAAAGTCAACATCGTCCTCAACCGCCGCAAGTGGATGGAAGAGGATATCGAGAAGCGCCGCGAAGCCTTCTTCCAGAACACCCAGATCGGCGACACCGTGAAGGGCGAGGTGAAGAGCTTCACCTCCTTCGGCGCCTTCATAGACCTCGGGGGCTTCGACGGCCTCCTCCACATCAATGACATGAGCTGGGGCCACGTCACCCGGCCCAAGGACTTCGTGAAGAAGGGCCAGGAGATCGAGCTCAAGGTCATCCGCATGGAGCCCGAGGAGCGGAGGATCAACCTCTCCCTCAAGCACTTCACCGCCGATCCTTGGTCCACCTTCGAGGACCGCTACCACATCGGCGACGTGGTCCACGGCAAGGTCACCAAGCTCACGGACTACGGCGCCTTCATCGAGATCGAGGAAGGCATCGAGGGCCTCGCCCACATCTCCGAGTTCTCCTGGGTCCGCAAGGTCCGGAAGCCCGAGGAGATGCTCAAGGTCGGCGACCTCGTCGAGTGCATGATCCTCAACTACGACCTCCAGGCCGGCAAGGTCTCCCTCGGGCTCAAGCAGGTCCAGGAGAACCCCTGGGACCAGGTCTCCGAGAAGTACCCCGTGGGCATGCGGGTCACCCGCAAGGTCGTGAAGCTCACCGCGGCCGGAGCCTTCGTCGAGCTCGAGGAGGGCATCGACGGCTTCCTCCACGCCGACGACATCTCCTGGACCAAGCACGTGAAGAACATCGCCTCCGAGCTCGAGGTCGGGCAGGAGATCGAGGTCATGGTCATCGAGAGCGACTCCCAGGACCGGAACATCCGCCTCGGGATCAAGCAGCTCTCCGAGGACCCCTGGCAGTCCTTCGCCAAGGCCTTCAGGGTCGGCTCCACGGTGGACGGGACGGTCTCCTCGGTCACCGACTTCGGGGTCTTCGTGAAGGTGCAGGGAGACATCGAGGGCCTCATCAAGAAGCAGGACCTCTCCGAGGACAAGGACGAGCCCTACGACGACGCCCTCAAGCGTTTCCAGGCCGGGCAGGCCGTCAAGGCCCTGGTCGTCGACCTCAACCCCGAGCGCCAGAAGCTCGGCCTCTCGATCCGGGACCTCGTCCGGCGCCAGCAGCGCGAGGAGATCTCGCGCTTCATGCAGGACGACACGAAGGAAGGCTATACTCTCGGCGACCTGCTCAAGGAGAAGGACGACGAGAAGAAGAATGGCTAGAGGCCATTCTCGCGAGACGACGTCTTATTAAGACGGCGGCAGGGCGATGTTCGACGCCATAGATCCTGTTAAATTCGAGACGCTGATCGAAGTCAGCGCCTTGATCAACTCGAAGTACGGCGACGCGACATCGCTCCTGACGCAGATCCTCGAATCGGCGATGCGACTCAGCGAAGGGGAGTCCTCTTCCCTCATACTCAAGGATCGGGACTCCCAGAAACTCCGCTTCGAAATAGCCTTGGGCCCCAAGGGGAGGGATGTCCAGAAGTTCATCCTGAACCCGGGGGAGGGGATCGCCGGCTGGGTGGCCCTCCACAGCCGCTCCCTGATCGTCAACGACACCGACACCGACTCCCGTTTCTACCCTGACATCTCCAAGTCCATAGGCTATCCGACCTACTCCATCGTCGCGGTCCCCATGAGGATCCGGGAGGAGACCGTCGGGGTCATCGAGATCCTCAACAAGAAGCAGAAGAAGTACTTCACCCAGGACGACCTGCGGTGGCTGGAGCTCTTCGCGGTCCAGTCGGCCTTGGCCATCGAGAACGCCCGCTACCTCGAGAAGGCCCAGGACGAGATCCATTTCCTCCGGGACCAAGTCCAGGCCGAGAAGGGCTGGCACAACATGATCGCCAAGTCCCCCCTCATCCTCGAGAAGCTCGACCTCATCGAAAGGGTCGCCAAGACCGACTCCTCGGTCCTCATCCTCGGGGAGAGCGGAGTCGGCAAGGAGCTCTTCGCCGAGCAGGTGCACCTGCGCTCCGGCCGGGCGGGGGCGCCCTTCGTCCGGGTCAACTGCGCCGCCCTGCCCGAGGGGCTCCTCGAGAGCGAGCTCTTCGGCCACGTCAAGGGAGCCTTCACCGACGCGGTGCAGAACCGGAAGGGGCGCTTCGAGCTCGCCGACGGAGGCACGATCTTCCTCGACGAGGTGGGGGATCTCCCCCTGAAGCTCCAGGCCAAGCTCCTCAGGGTCCTCCAGCAGCGGACCTTCGAGCCCGTCGGGTCGAGCGACAGCGTGTCGGTGAACGTGCGCATCGTGGCCGCCACCAACAAGGACATCGAGGAGCTCGTCGAGAAGGGGGAATTCCGCTCGGACCTCTACTACCGGCTCAACGTCCTGCCCCTGACCGTGCCGCCCCTCAGGCAGCGCAAGGAGGATATCCCGGCCCTCGCGGACTTCTTCCTCAAGAAATTCTCCCGGGAGACCAACAAGCGCTTCGCGGGCTTCACCGAGACCGCGATGGACACTATGCTGTCCTACTCCTGGCCGGGGAACGTCCGGGAACTCGAGAACGCGGTGGAGCGGGCGGTCGTCATAGCCAAAGAGTCCCGGATCGGCGCCCGGGACCTGCTCTTGGGCGGGGCGGTGACCGACGACGACGAGTACAAGGGCAAGAGCCTCAAGGAGGCCCTCGCCATCTTCAAGCGGCACTTCATAACGAAGGCCCTCGAGGAGAATCGCTGGAATCAAACCGAGTCGGCCAAGGTCCTGGATATCCAGCGGACTTACCTTTCGCGTCTGATTAAAGAGCTTGAAATAACTAGTTCCAAGGAGTGACGGATGGACAGCCAAGTACACTCTCCCAAGGCGAAGTCCTCGGAGAAGAAGACCGTTTATATGAAATTTTCCGATTTCCTCCGGAAGTATCGGATGGTCCTCATCGTGGCCTTCGGAGTCGCCATGGTCGCCTTGGCCGTCGTGGCGGCCATGAGCATCATCTCGGAGTCGGCCCTCAAGGCCTCCACCGCTTCCATGGAGAAGCTGGAGGCGGACTACGGGGCCTACGAAGCCGAGCAGGACCAGACCAAGAAGGCTGAGCTCGAGAAATCCCTCGCCGCGTCGGCCGACGAGATCGTCGGGAAGTACAAGGGCCAGTTCGCGGCCCAGAGGGCCCTCAGCTACAAGGCCAAACTCGGGGAGGCCAGGAAAGACTGGGCCGAGGCCGAGAAGGATTGGAACGCCATCGTCGAGGGCTACCCCAAGTCCTACCTAGCCCCCGTGGCCATCGCGTCGGCCGCCAGGGCCGCCGAGGAGCAGGGGGCCGACGACCGCGCCCTCGCAGGCTACAAGAAGCTGACCGAGAAGTACGCCACGAGCGCCCTTGGGATTCCCCACGCCTACTTCTCCATCGGCCGCCTGTCCGAGGGGAAGAAGGACTACGCCGGAGCCATGGCGGCCTACATGAAGATAGTCTCCGCATGGCCCGACAGCGATTGGACAAAGCTCGCCACCGATCGTATACTCTTCCTGAAATCCAGCGGGCTGGCAAAGTAGCCGCCGGCCTTCCGGGGGCTCGGGCGACCCGAGCCCCCGCTCCCCCCATTTATAAAGGAGGTCGGAGATGCCGAGGAAGCGCTCGAAAATCCTGGAGACGAGGACTTTCGGCTTCGTCATAGCCGCCTTCGTCGTGGCGGTCATAGTAGCCTTGAGCTACGGCACCGGGGTCCTCGATTCCATCGAGCGGAAGGTCAACGACTCCAACTTCCGGCTCAAATTCTCCCAGAGGGGTAAGACCGTGCAGGAAGGCTCGGTCTACTCCGAGAAGAACGCGAAGATCTCCGACGACATTATGATCGTCGGCATAGACTTCAACTCCCTCACGAAGTACGGCCGCTGGCCCTTCGTCCGCACGAAGCACGCCGACCTCCTGAACGCATTCTCCCGGATCAAGGATCAGAACTCCCGGGAGAACTCCGTCCTCCTCGATATCTTCTTCTCCGACCCGGACCAGGTCGCCTCGAACGACGCGATGCTCTCCGAAGCCATAGCCAAGTCGGGGAGGGTGTTCCTCGAGACCCAGCTCAAGCCCGAAGCCAACGAGACCGACAGCGCCGAGGACTTCGAGCGCCGGGCGGACCTGGTCAGGAACCGGCTGGGCACCCTGACCAAGATCGAGGGCGACTGGAGCGACGTCACGACCTTCATGGGCGAGGAAGCGCCCCTCGCGGCCTACGGCTCGGCCATAGTCGGTTACGGCCACGCCAACTTCATCCCGGACCCCGACAACATCTTCCGCCGGCAGCCTCTGGTGGCCCGCCAGTCGACCCTCGTGGAGACGATCAGGCTGGATTCCCTGACTAAGGGCTACTCGGTCAACTCCGCCGCCTTCGAGCGCCTCGCCTGGTTCGACAAGGACGGCGAGGTCCACGACATACCCACGCCCCTCACCGACAAGTCCCTCGCCGCCCTCAAGGCGGCCATGGCGGCTAAGGCGCCTCTCAAGGTCGAAGCGGCCTCGGGGGGCACCGATTCGGACCAGTATTACATAGTCCGGAAGTACCGGGACTGCTTCATCCCGGCGATCACCCTGTCCCTCGCCGCGCGCTACTTCGGGGCGAGGATCTCGGACATAGACGTGGACTTCTCCAAGGGCCGCATCCGCATACCCGCGCCGACTCGCTTCGACGCCGAGTCCGGGCAACGAGTGCCCTACGAGATCCAGGAGACTCCCGACCAGTTCGACAAAGATGGGAACCTGGTGAAGCAGGGCAAGCGCCGGGTCCTCGCGAACTTGGATATCCCCATCGACCGATACGGCATGATGCTCATCAACTTCATGGGGCCGCCTTCCAGCGATTCGTCCGACGGGATCCAGACCTTCCCGGTCCGCTCCTACGCCAGCTACGCCGACAAGGCCCCGGGCCCCGATCCCCAGACCTGGCGGCGGACCATGGCTTTGGGCAACAAGATCCTCATGGTGGGGGCCTTCGCCTCGGGCATGGCCGCCGACCAAAAGACCACGCCCTTCGGCCTCATGTTCGGCATCGAGATCCACGCGAACGCCCTGAACACCATCCTCATGGACAACTTCCTCGTGCCGGTGCCCCGTTGGGTCGATCTCCTGATCCTGGTGGCCCTGGTCTTCGTAGTGGCGTTCATGAGCTCCCGGCTCACGTCCTTCCTATCCTTCTTCGGCACCTTCGTCCTCTGCATAGCCTTCTTCTTCGCCACCAACGCGGCCTTCGAGTACGGCACGACGCTGATCAACTTCAGCTCCCCGGCCATGGGCATGCTATTCACCTTCCTCGCGATAGTCGTGTACCGCGCCATGACCGAGGAACGGGACAAGAAGGCCATCCGCGAGACCTTCGGCAAGTACCTCTCCTCGGAGGTCGTCGACCAGCTCATGGAGGATCCCCCGGAGCTCGGCGGCGTGGACAAGAACCTCACGGTCCTCTTCTCGGATATCCGCAGCTTCACGACCCTCTCGGAGACTATGTCCCCCCAGGAGCTCGTGAACCACCTGAACTGCTACCTCACCGCCATGACCGACGTGATCTTCGAGTACGGCGGCTACCTGGACAAGTACGTGGGCGACGAGGTCATGTGCTTCTGGGGCGCCCCCCTGCCTCAGCAGGACCACGCCATACGGGCCTGCAAATGCGCCCTCAGACAGATGCAGAGGCTCCGGGAGCTCAACGAGTCCTGGCCCACGAACCGCCGGATAAACATCGGCATAGGCCTCAATTCCGGCATCATGACCGTCGGGAACATGGGCAGCCCCTCGCGCATGAACTACACCCTCATGGGGGACAACGTGAACCTCGGGGCGCGCCTCGAGGGGACCAACAAGGAGTACGGCACCAACATCATAATAAGCGAGTTCACCTACGGGCTCGTGAAGGACCACTTCCTGGTCAGAGAGCTGGACAACATCCGGGTGAAGGGCAAGAACAAGCCCGTCCTCATCTACGAGCTCGTGGATTGCCTCGAGGATATCGCGCCGCCGCCCAAGGACGAGGACGACAAGCGCGCGGCCCACAAATAGCGTTGAAGAAGAGGCGAGGGCAGGGGGGCGAAGGACCCGGCGAGACGGGCCGGCGCTCCCCTGCACGCCGCTTCAGCATCCCCTTCGTCGCCGCTATCTGCGCCGCGGCGATCTGCTCTTCGAGCTGCGGCATCGAGAGCAGCGTCTACTACTCGCCTCCGAGTTTCGCCTACGCTGGCAACCTCCTCACTCTCCAGCACAACAGCGACAACACCGACTTCTTCCTCGGCTACGACGTCTACTACCGGGCATACTATTCCCTGAGCGAAGCCACCGCGGCGAGGAGCGCCATCGAGTCGGCCACCAACTCCACGAGCTACACTCCCGACAGCGTCCTTTCCCTCCTCGTCTCCAAGGGCTTCAAGAAGATGTGTCTAGCCACGGCTCCCACGGTCACCCAGACTCCTCTCCTGCCCAAGGGGCCTAGCACGTTCTACATCTACCTCCCCAGCACGAGCTCTTCTACCGATTGGTACTACGTCACGAACAGCTCGGCCACCCAAATCGGCCTCGTGCGAAATACTGGCTACGGCGATCACTTCAATTCTCCTTACCTCGTCGGCGCCAACGACTATGGTTCCACGGCTTCCGGAGTTTCCAGCGGGCAGACGGTCTATATCGACGCTTTCGCCCTGGCCTACGGCTACGACTTCTCCAAGCTATCGTCTATCTACAGCTACCCCGCCTCTCTCTACGAGCCGATAGGGGGGAGCAACGGCTACACGTTGCCGTAGGGCTACTCGCGCCACGGTCAGCGACTTCGTTTCGAGAAATAACTAGAGGATCATCCACTGTCCTTAGCGAGCGCGGAGGGGGCCGCTCGCCGGTACAAGGCGCTTCCCCGGCCCAGTATTCTATGCGCTTTACTTCGTATAATGTACATTCTGTCTACCGCCAGGTGGGATGATTAGGCCTTGGCGGAGTTTCGGCCCAGAGAGTGTTAATGTCTTTGCGTGTAAGGATGTATCGAACTCGAGATATGCTAGCGCTGGCTGTAGGCTTCGAAGAACGAAACCGGACTACCCTCGAGGCTCGTCGCCATGAGGCGCACCCGCACGATTTTCAGCGACGACTGGACCGGTCGGTATTCCGAAGATGCTTCCAAGAGTTTTATGAGTCCATGCTCTTTCTTTTTGGCCATCGGTACGACGAGGCGCAGTTCCCGGCGATCGCCGGACACTATCGCCGAAGCGCCTTCGATCCCCAGTTCGGACAATCGACTCGCCAAGCTTGACGCCAGACGCTCCGTGAGCTCGGGAGTAGCGTCGGCGATAGAGTACTCGGAACCCCACTCGAGGCTTCCGATAGTGCACTGCTTTAGACCTTCCACTATCGGGAAGTATCGGGCCTCCAGCACCTCGAGGCCCTCGGGGAGGCATGGGTTGATGATATCGCCAAAAGAATCGGGATCGAGGTCGCTGTAGACTAGGATGGATGCTACCTCGGCCTCGGAATCGATGGCGATGGAGATAGGCTGGGCCGTCTCGAAGCGAGGCATTGGATTGAAGCCTTCGGAGTACGCCACATCGATGCCGGCGATCTGAAAAGCTCTATTGAAGGCGTCGACGATGGAGAGATGCTGCAGGTATGCGGCGACGCCCACCCGCTTGTATCTGAGGACGACACGGCCTTGGGGCTTTCTCTTTTCGGCCACAGAAGTCACTTCCGCTTGTGCACTATTTTCTACAGTGTGTGGTTCGTCGGTCTTTTGGACAGCCAAATCGGAACCACAGACGCCGCAGGGCTTTGTACAGTTTTCCACACATGCGGAAGTGGTCTCGAAGGTTTCGGACTTGCGTCGCTCCCGCTCGAAAGTCTCGGAGCTCACTCGCACCGAAATATCGTCCCAGGGCAAGGGATCACCTTCCCCCTTGCCGGAGCAGCACTCGGCGATCACGGGCCAGTCGGCGGAATCGAGGACGCTCCGCCACATCTCTCGATCGAAATTCTCATCCCAGGCGTCGAGACGGGCTCCCCGCCTGAAAGCCTCGAGGAGGAGCTCCCCTACCCGCTCGTCGCCCCGGGCGATCACGCCCTCGAGCTGGGAATTGAACGGCGAATGGTAAGAGACTCGGATATTGCGATACCGCCTGAGCTCGGTTCTCAAATAGCTTATCGCCGCGAGGGCCTCGTCCTCCGAGAGCTGCGCTTCCCGCTGATAGGGAGTATGGGGTTTGGGGACGAAGACTCCGAGGTTCACGTGGATCTGCATCTGGATGCGGGACTGCAGGCGCCGGAAGAAGTCGACGATGGCCTCGGCCTCCCCCATCCCCCGGCCGGGGACCGGCAGGCCGATCATGAAGTAAAATTTTGCCTGTTTGTACCCAGAGGCCTTGGCTTCCTCGAGGATGGCCACGGTCTTGTCGAAGGATACTTCCTTGTTGATGCCCCGCTGCCATTCGTCTATCGGCGTCTCCACCGCGAAGGTGAGCCCGGACTTTCGCACCTCGGCGAGCTTGGCGATGATGGGGAGAGTGAAGGTATTCACTTTGAGAGACGGGAGCTGGAAGCTGATCTTCCGGGGGCCGTACTCGGCGTTGAGCCTATCGAGGAGGGTCCCGATGTCGCTGTAATCCCCTGAGGACAGGGAGGAGAGGGTAATTTCCCGGTAGCCGCCCTTGGTCACGAGCTCCTCGATCTCGTCCCGTATGACTCGGTAGGGTTTCTCCCGCTGGGGACGATAGTAGAAGCCGGCGTGGCAGAAGCGGCAACCGTTCGGGCATCCCCGCATTATCTCCACGGTGCCGTGGTCCTGGACGGTCTTGACCGTCGGCAGGGGGAAGGAAGTGCTGGCTGGAGAGCTGGAGAAGAGGGAGTACACTGCCCTCCTCGCCCGCTTGGCTGGCCTCGGGCGACCGCCAGGGAGCCATACCGCCGGGTCCTTGGCGAGGGCGTCCATGAGATCCGACCTACAGGCTCCCCGGGCTTTCATCTCGGCCATCTCGCCGGTTAAGGCGAAGAAATTCGCCTCGGCTTCGCCTATGTAGGCTCCGTCGAGGAAGGCGGCGAACGGATGGGGGTTGGTGGAAGCCGGCCCGCCGGCCAGGACTATGGGGTCGCCCTCTCCCCTATCCTCGGCCCTGAGAGGGATCCTGCCGGAGGAGAGCACCGCGAGGATGCTCGTGGCCGCGAGCTCGTAGCCGATGGATATGCCGAGGATGTCGAGGTCCGAGAGGGCGATCCCGGTCTCCAAGGTGTACAGGGGCAGGGAGGCCTTGGCCAGGAGGGCCTCGAAGTCCGGAGCCGGGGCGAACACCCTCTCGGCCCTGACCCCGGGGACGGCGTTCAGACCGGAGTAGAGGATGCGGACCGCGTTGTTGGACATGCCGATCTCGTAGAGATCGGGGAAACAGATCCCTATGTCCAGAAAACCTTCGCCGCCCTTGCGGATCGAGCCTACTTCGCCGCCCAGGTAGCGGGCGGGCTTCTCGACTTCCAGGAGCCTTCCCCCTAGGTCCCTGAGAGGAGACACCCGGAGGAGCGGGGGATTCTTCATGTGCGGTAGCGCCTGGCCGAGATCCCGAGGAGGAGCCCGACGCAGATCATGATCGACCAGAGGGAGGAACCTCCGTAGGACAGGAAGAAGAGGGGTATGCCGGTGATCGGCATGATGCCCATGACCATACCCACGTTGATCATGAAGTGGAAGAAAATCATCCCCATTATCCCTGCGACGATGTTGACCGCGTAGGTGTCCCTGGCGTTCTTGAGGAGGTTGGTGCAGCGCCTGAGGAGGACGTAGTAGAGGGCGAAGACCGCGAAGCCGCCTATGAAGCCCCACTCCTCGGCTATTATCGAGAAGATGAAGTCGGTGCTCTGCTGCGGCAGGTAGCGGTAGTGGCTCTGGGTGCCCTGGAGGAAGCCCTTGCCGAGGAAGCCCCCCGAGCCGATGGCGGTGATGGATTGGAGGATGTTCCATCCCGATCCCCGCGGATCGATGCTCGGGTCGAGGAACACGATGAGCCGCATGATCTGGTATTCCTTCAGGGCCTGCCGGGCTAGGAAGGAAGCGAGGAGAGATCCGGCGGCGAGGAGGCTCGCGTAGGCGATCCAGAAGTAATATTTCTTGTGGAAGGACAGCCAGCCCCAGGTCGCGAGGGCGAGGATGAGCGCCGTGGCTCCGATGAGGAGGAGGAGGTAGGGGTTGGTGTAGAAGACGAAGAGGAACTTGGTGGGGGACTTGAGGAAGTACTTCTCCCAGAACGGCAGGATGGTCGCCGCCGAGGTCAGGAGGATGGCCGCTATGATGAACACGACGTAGCGACGGTCCACCCCGGCGACGTAGAGCATGAAGATGACGATCGGGAAGAAGACCAAGGCGGTGCCCATGTCGGACTGGGCGATGATGATCGTCACGGGGAGCAATATTATCCCGAAGGACGTCACCACCCGGCGGAACGAGGAGCGGTGCTCCGAGTCGGCCAAGTACTGGGCCAGGAAGAGGATGGTGGCCACCTTCATGAACTCCGAAGGCTGGATACCGTAGTCCCCGAAGAGCCCTATCCAAGACTTCGCGCCGTTCACGGTGCGGCCGAAGAAGTTGACGAACAAAATGAGGACGATGAAGATCGCGTAGATGAAGGACGAGTAATCCTTCATGCGCTGGTAGTCCACCAGGGAGACTAGGGCGAGGATGGCGATCCCGGTGATGGCCCAGACGATCTGCTTGACGTACTCGTTCGATACGTGGACTCCCTCGGCGTTCACCCCCGAGGAGTAGATGGAGAGGATGCCGAAGGCCGTCAAAGCGACGGCGACCCCCA
>Ga0268360_1000965_pt1 | contig 36013 bp, 32 predicted proteins | sample BioMet11_FD_192465 | JGI IMG/M metagenome (GOLD analysis project Ga0268360, IMG submission 192465) | Sewage microbial communities from Oakland, California, United States - Biofuel 11 (Illumina Assembly) | ecosystem: Engineered > Wastewater > Sewage > Unclassified | place: USA: California... | reverse complement strand
ACCATAATGAACAGGAACTTTTAAAAGAAGCCGTAGCTTTTATTAAAAACAACAATATTGACATGAGCGAAAATACTGAAAATCATTTTTTGACAAAAAAAGAAGCAATAAAAGGACAAGAAGCTTCTAATGGTTGTGGCGGTGGCTGTCCCGGAAGCAAAGCCGTGGACTTTAAAATTGATCTGAAAAAAGTTGAAGAAGCTGGCGAAAGCAGTAGCCTTTCCGTGTCATCGGAATTACGCCAATGGCCGGTGCAACTTCACCTGCTGAATCCGATGGCATCGTATTTTAAGAATGCCGACGTGGTTTTAGCTGCCGATTGCACCGCTTTTGCGATGGGTAATTTTCATGCCGGTTTTCTGAAAGGAAAAACACTTGCCATTGCCTGTCCCAAGCTCGACTCAAACAAGGAATCATACATCGAAAAGCTAACTTCGATGATAACAGATTCGAAAATCAATACCTTAACAGTGATGATGATGGAAGTTCCCTGTTGCGGCGGATTGATGCAAATGGCTCAATTGGCACTGCAACAATCGGGAAGAAAAATACCCTTGAAAAAGATCATTGTCAGCATACAGGGAAATGTGATGAGCGAAGAATGGGTTTGATTTTAATGAGCTAAATCTTTAAAATATTATAACTTAAACCTAAAAAATGATTATCTTTATCGTTTCAATTTTTTTAATAATTAACCAATGATTACTAATTATCCCAATAATAACCGGTCAATCTTGAATCAAATTCTAAAATCTAAAATCATAAATCATAAATCTAAAATCAAAATCGTATGAGCATGTTTTGTTATCAATGTCAGGAAACAGCTAAAGGCACCGGCTGTACCATTAAAGGTGTTTGCGGAAAAACCGATGATGTAGCCAATCTTCAGGATTTATTAATTTTTATGCTGAAAGGAATATCCATTTACAGCATGGAAGCCCGCAAAGCAGGAATCGAGAATCCACAGATAAATCATTTTATCATGGAGAGTTTGTTTACTACTATTACCAATGCCAATTTTGATAAGGAATCCTTTATTCCACGTATCAAAAAAGCCTTGGTTTACCGTTCGGAAATGAAAACTACTGTTGAAAAAGCCGGTATTAAGATGCCGGAAGTACTTCATGAAAGTGCATCCTGGTATGCCGATACCGTAGAAGCATTTGAAGAAAAAGCCAAGAATGTGGGCGTGCTCGTAACAGAAAATGAAGACATCCGTTCGCTGTGCCAACTTATTATTTATGGCATCAAAGGTATGGCAGCATATGCTGAACATGCTTACAACTTAGGTTACGAAGATGCATCGTTGTATGAATTTATGCAACGCGGTCTGGTGGAAACCTTAAATGATGAATTAGGCGCTGACAAACTGGTAGCATTGGTTCTCGAATGCGGCAGCAAGGGCGTAACAGCCATGGCTCTGCTGGATAAAGCCAACACAACGTCGTATGGCAATCCCGAAATAACCAAAGTGAATCTGGGTGTGCGCAATAACCCGGGCATTCTTATCAGCGGACACGATCTGAAAGATATGGAAGAACTGCTGAAACAAACCGAAGGTACCGGTGTGGACGTTTATACCCACAGCGAAATGCTTCCGGCAAACTATTATCCTGCTTTTAAGAAATACAGCCATTTTGTGGGCAACTATGGCAGCTCATGGTGGCATCAAAAAGAAGACTTTGCCACGTTCAACGGACCGGTGTTGTTTACCACTAACTGTATCGTTCCTCCACCAGTAAATGCCACCTATAAAGATAAAGTATTTACTACCGGCGCTTCCGGTTTCCCCGGTTTCAAACATATTCCGTCAAGAGAAAATGGTAAGGCGAAAGACTTTTCGGAAATCATAGCCCTTGCCAAAACCTGCCCCGCTCCTACTGAAATTGAAACCGGCGAATTGGTAGGTGGATTTGCCCATGAACAAGTGTTTGCTTTAGCTGATAAAGTGGTTGAAGCCGTAAAATCGGGTGCTATACGTAAGTTCTTTGTGATGGCCGGTTGCGATGGGCGGATGAAAGACCGCGCTTATTATACCGAATTTGCAGAAAAACTTCCCAAAGATACCGTAATTCTCACGGCCGGTTGTGCCAAATACCGTTACAACAAGCTTCAGTTAGGCGACATTAATGGGATTCCGCGGGTGTTGGATGCAGGACAATGCAACGATTCCTATTCCCTGGCACTGATCGCCCTTAAATTGAAAGAAGTGTTTGAACTAAACGACGTGAACGAACTACCCATCGCTTACAACATCGCCTGGTACGAACAAAAAGCCGTTATCGTTCTGCTTGCCCTGCTTTCGCTTGGCGTAAAAAATATTCATTTAGGTCCCACCCTGCCGGGATTCCTTTCACCCAATGTAGTAAAGGTATTGGTTGAGAATTTCGGAATTGCAGGCATTACTACCGTGGACGACGACATGAATTTATTTCTGAATTAAACTTCAAAGCCATGGACGAAGATATAGAAATCTGCCATTGCAACGGCATTATGAAAAGCGAGATCGTGAAAGCGATCATGGAGAATAAGCTAACCACTGTGGAAGAAGTACAAACCGAAACCACTGCCGGAACGGTTTGTGGTGGCTGCGTGGATGACATTGAAGATATTCTGAAGGAAATTAACGGATAATTAATCACTTTAATACTTTTGATGATGGATAAAATGGAATATACCAAAGAAACAATTTTTACTTTTGATGCAATTATTGATTATGCGCCGGGCGCTATCGTGAGCAAAACCATTATTAATAAAACGACCGGTACGGTAACCCTGTTTTCTTTTGATGCCGGACAAGCGCTGAGCGAGCATACCGCTCCCTTTGATGCATTGGTTCAGGTGGTGGAAGGAAAGGCGCTGATTACCATTAATCATATAGATCATGAATTAAAACAAGGCGAAAGCATCATTATGCCTGCCGGCGCTCCGCATGCAGTGATGGCTATCGAAAAGTTTAAGATGATACTCACGATGATCAAATCGTAATCTGTTCCTGTTGTAATCTCAACAGCAATTTGCGGGATTTAGCACAGCCCTGCGAATTGCTGTTTTTTTGTTTTATCTGCAAATGCTTCGTTTTATAACCAACGTTAATGCAGTTGATTTATAACTCCAGGCTTATGCCTATAGTTAGCAAAACACAGTAAACATTGGGCTTTAGTCCTTCAAAGAAGTTTTTTTATCGGATAATGAGGAATTGCTGAACATTATCAAGGTCTTTTTTTCGGAAACGGAAAATATCCTGTAAAGTTTGAATTTGCCACCCATCAAATAGCATTTGTCTCTCCTCAAATAGAAAGTAGCCGACTTTAAATAGCATTTGCCTCTCCTTAAATGGAAAGTGGCCGAAAAAAATAGCATTTGCTTCTCTTTAAATAGAAAGTGGATGTGTTAAGTGCCAATGTGGCAGATTTGAAATAGAATGTGGCTAATATGAAATGGAAAGTGGCCGAAAAAAATAGCATTTGCTTCTCTTCAAATAGAAAGTGGCCGAAAAAAATAGCATTTGCTTCTCTTTAAATAGAAAGTGGATGTGTTAAATGCCAATGTGGCAGATTTGAAATAGAAAGTGGTTCTTTTTAAATAGAATTTTGCATTTACAAATAGAATTTGCCTGTTTTTAAATACAAAGTAGACCATTTAAAATGGAAGGCGGAAGATTTTAAATACATAACGCCACTTCAGTAATCCGAGGCGGTCTATCCTGAATTCAATTTGTCTGTTTTTTAATAGGGTTTGCTGAAAACTAATCAAAACCACGAAGTGGTTAAACGTGAATAGTCCCGATAGTATATCGGGATAAAAAATATTCTGCAAACCATGAACCCCGATATGGAGTTCAATATGGTTATCATTGAACCCTTTCAGGGTTCCTGACGATAAGATGGACTCAAAACCCCGAATTTCATTCGGGGCTATTCATATTAAATCCTTTCAGGATTATATACATGATAAATGTCAAAATTTGGTAGCATCGAAAAAAACAGCAGGCTGTCTATAATCCGATTTGTCTGTTTTTTAATAGGGTTTGCTGAAAACTAATTAAAACCACGAAGTGGTTAAATATGAATAGCCCCGAATGCAATTCGGGGTTAAAAATATTCTCCAAATCATGAACCCCGGCAGGGGTTTAATATGGTTATTATTGAACCCTTTCCGGGTTCCTGACGATAAAATTGACTTCTTACCCCGAATTTTATTCGGGGCTATTCATATTAAATCCTTTCAGGATTTTATAAATACCCTGTAATGGTTTTGTTTATCCCCTACGGGGTAAGTGTTGTCCTGAAATCCACAGGCTACAATACTTGATGCCCTACGGGCAAAGGAAAATGAATGTTAAGAATAATTGGCAGGGTATGATATTGTAGAAAAATAATTCGGCTAAAGCCGGAAAAGGGAAAAGGGAAAAGGGAAAAGGAAAATTATAATCTGCTCATACCGCGTAGCGGTTAAAGTATTGTAGAAAAAAGGAATCAACAATCCATCCATTCCCCGTAGGGGATAAACAACAGGTATTTATATCTGGTTTAACCCCTACGGGGTAATTGTTGTTATGCAAATTCTCAGGCTACAATACTTGATGCCCTACGGGCAAGAGAAAATGAATGTTAGGAATAATTGACAGGGTATGATATTGTAGAAAGAACAATGCGGCTCAAGCCGGAAAAGGAAGAAGAAAAATTGATCTATTGATAAACAAAAAAATACCGCGTAGCGGTTAAAGTATTGTAGAAAAAACGGGATCACTAATCAATCCATTCCCCGTAGGGGATAAACAACAGGTAAGAAGAACTATTTATATCCGGTTTAACCCCTACGGGGTAATTGTTGTTATGTAAATCCACAGGCTACAATACTTGATGCCCTACGGGCAAAGGAAAACGAAAGTTAAGAATAATTGGCAGGGTATGATATTGTAGAAAAATAATTCGGCTAAAGCCGGAAAAGGAGAATTATAATCTGCTCGTACCGCGTAGCAGTTAAAGTATTGTAGAAAAAACGGGATCAACAATCAATCCATTCCCCGAAGGGGATAAACAACAGGTAAGAAGAGCTATTTATATTCGGTTTATCCCCTACGGGGTAATTGTTATTATGCAAATCCACGGGCTACAATACTTGATGCCCTACGGGCAAGGGGAAATGAATGATAAAGATAATTGGCAGGGTATGATATTGTAGAAAGAATAATGTGGCTCAAGCCGGAAAAGGAAAGAAGAATTGTAATCTGCTCATACCGCGTAGCGGTTAACGTATTGTAGAAAAAACGGAATCAACAATCAATCCATTCCCCGCAGGGGATAAACAACAGGTATTTATATCCGGTTTAACCCCTACGGGGTATTTGTTGTCATGTAAATCCACAGGCTACAATACTTGATGCCCTACGGGCAAGGGAAAATGAAAGTTAAGAATAATTGGCAGGGTATGATATTGTAGAAAGGATAATGCGGCTCAAGCCGGAAAAGGAAGAAGAAAAATTGATCTATTGATAAACAAAAAAATACCGCGTAGCGGTTAAAGTATTGTAGAAAAAACGGAATCAACAATCAATCCATTCCCCGTAGGGGATAAACAAGGGTTGGCAATTTTTCATAATCAAACATCCGACGGAACAGCTGAGGATTTACCCCTTCGTTAGGAGTTTACTAAAAAATAGGGATTAAACAAACGTTACCATCAAACAAAAAAGTCAATCAGATAATCTCAAGGCTATACCAAAAAATGATTATTTTTGTAGAATGAGTAGGCGAGATAAAATAATAAATAAGATAATCGGGATTGCTGATACAAAATATCCTGACGCAGAGATATATTTGTATGGATCCCGGGCACGAGGAAATGCCAAAAAATTATCGGATTGGGATTTATTGATTTTGCTGAATTCAAAGAATATCTCCTTTGATCTTGAAACAAAGCTCATGGACGAATTCTATGAACTTGAACTTGAAACGGGAGCAATAATTTCTCCATTGATTTATTCAAAAATTGATTGGGTGCAAAACCATTCTTTGACTCCGCTATACGACAATATTCAAAAAGAAGGTATAAGAATAAAATGACAGGTTCAAAGATAGATTTGATAAGATATCGCTTAGCCCGAGCAAAAGACACTTTTAATGATGCCGAGATTCTGGCGGATAAAGAAAAATGGAATTCAACCATAAATAGGCTCTACTACTCGGCATATTACGCAGTTATGGCATTGCTTTTAAATTCTGATTTAAAACCCACCACGCATAATGGAGCAAAATCAAATTTTTCAGAACATTTTATAAAAAAGGGAATAATACCTAAAGAATTTGGCAAGATGTATTCGCAGCTTTTTACCTGGAGACAAAAAGGCGATTATGATGATTTGTTCGATTTTGATAAAAATACAGTTATCCCGTATTTTGAGCCGGTAAAAAAAATGATAGAAATAATTGAAGCAAAAATCAATTCATTTCCCGAAGGGGATCAACAGGTAAAATAATATCTTTACATTATTTGTTTAACCCCTACGGGGTAATTGTTGTCCTGTTAAAACCATAATGCTACAATACTTGATGCCCTACGGGCAAGGGAAAATGAAAGTTAAGAATAATTGGCGGGGTATGATATTGTAGAAAGAATAATGCGGCTAAAGCCGGAAAAAGAAAAAAGGAGAATTGTAATCTGCTCATACCGCGTAGCGGTTAAAGTATTGTAGAAAAAACGGGATCACCAATCAATCCATTCCCCGAAGGGGATAAACAACAGGTAAGAAGAGCTATTTATATCCGGTTTAACCCCTACGGGGTAATTGTTGTTATGTAAATCCACAGGCTACAATACTTGATGCCCTACGGGCAAGGGAAAATGAAAGTTAAGAATAATTGGCGGGGTATGATATTGTAGAAAGAATAATGCGGCTAAAGCCGGAAAAGGAGAATTATAATCTGCTCATACCGCGTAGCGGTTAAAGTATTGTAGAAAAAATGGAATTAACAATCAATCTATTCCCCGTAGGGGATAAACAACTTAACGATATTTTTTCTTCAAAATTTATGGCAAAAGGTATTTACAACGATTTTTTTTGTATGTTTGGTTATTATTTTAAAACCATAAGCCATGATCAATTTAACGCATTACGATGATGCTCCCAAGGTAGATTTTGCCTTTGACGGACGCAAAATGTATTCTTCCGGCAGTGTCGAAATTATTCATTTACGGTTGAAACCCGATGAACGGCTTGACAAACACACCAACAAGTTAACTACTGTTTTTTACGTGCTTGAAGGCACTTCATTGCTCGAGACCGATCAAAAAGCCGTGCAACTCAAAGCGAACGATTGTGTAGAAGTAGCCGCAAACACGCCCCGTTGTTTGTTCAACAATTCGGTGCATGATTTTCGTGTGCTGGTCATAAAAAAACTCAAAGGAGCATAACGCGATAACGTCCGGACATTGATGGAAGGCAGGAAAAAAGTAATGATCATCGGTTCCGGTTTAGCCGGGATGTCGGCTGGCTATTATCTGCAATGCAATGGTTTTGATACCGAAATTTTTGAGCTACACTCTTCATCCGGCGGTTTATGCACTTCGTGGAAACGAAAAAATTATCTCATCGACGGTTGCATTCACTTCCTTACCGGCACTTCGCCCAAAGAAAACACTTACCAATTCTGGAACGATTTGCTCGACATGTCCTCGGTGGATTTTATATACCAGGACACCCATGCCGTGGTGGAAGATGAATCCGGCAAAAGAGTAAGTCTATTCAGCAATGTCGATAAATTAACGAATGAATTATTAGCCATAGCGCCTGAGGACAAAAAACAAATCCTTTTCCTGGTAAAGGGAATTAAAAAATTTACAGGCATGAAGATGCCGGTTGACAAGCCCTACGAATTGATGACACTTGGCAATAAACTGAAGGTGGCTTATCAGATGTTGCCTTATCTGTATTCGCTCCGCCGGCTGATGATGATATCCAATGCCGGATTTGTTTCCCGGTTAAAAAATCCCCGTCTCCGTTATGCTTTTTCTACCGCTTTTATCGGCGAATTTCCGCTGTTTTATACCGTGATGCAAATGGTGTGGAGGCATAATAAATCTACCGGATATCCTAAAGGCGGGGCTTCATACATCAGCGGGTTGATCGAAAATAAATACCGCAATGCCGGCGGCGTCATTCATTTCAATTCGCGGGTAAGCAAAATACTCGTAACTGATAACACAGCCATGGGTATTGAGCTTGAAAATGGTGATAAACACTATGCAGACCTCATTATTTCCGCTGCCGACGGATATTCTACCATCTACTCCCTGCTCGAAGGCAGGTATAAGGACAGGCACATTATCGAACGGTACGAAAGCGGCGTTTTTAAAACCATTGATAAAACACTGTATGTCTCCATTGGCGTCAATGCCGATTTTTCAGGACAACCGCATAAGTTATATATTCCGCTTGCTAAATCTATCCATATTGATCCGCTTACCGAATTGAACCTTCTCGATATTACACATTATTGCGACGACATCCATGCCGCCCCCGAGGGCAAATCGCTTCTAACGCTGATGCCCCAGGCCAACGACTGGGAGTACTGGCACAAGCTAAGGATAGATGATCGTACCAGGTATGATGAGGAAAAAAACCGTATTGCCATGGATATTATTGAGGCGTTGGAAAATCGTTTCGGAAATATCCGCAACAACGTTGAAATGATTGATGTGGTTACCCCTGCTACCTATATCCGCTATACCAACAACTGGACCGGAGGACAGATAAGCTGGAGCACAACCCGCAATACCTTTGGCAAACCCACTGCCTGGCAAATCAAAGGACTGTCCAACTTTTATATGACCGGACAATGGGCTGGCATTTCTGGCGGATTGAATAGCGTAGTGATGATGGGCAATCATCTCACACAGATTATCTGTAAAAAAGAGGGAATTGCTTTCAAAAGGAAATAATGTTTGTATTGTACAAATACAAAAAATGCTTTAATAGCAATTACTTTTATTCGGCTGTTAAAATTTAGAAAAGCCTTCAGAAAACCCCCAGGGTTTGACAAACCCTGGGGGTTTAATAGAAAAAACTCCACCCCTGCTGAGCGGAATTACATCCCGAGTACCCGGGACCGCTTTGTTCCGGGCGGCAAAACATTTGCCGCTTAGCCCGGGAGCTTAGCGTTCTTAATTCTTTAGATAAAATCTTATTTGTCGGGCGGAAAATAATTATTTAATACTTAAAAAGCTTTCAATTGTCATCATCAAATCCTGCTTTATAATTTTGTTTAATAGTCCCCGATCTATTTGTTCCGCCCCGTGATCTGGGATCACTGTAGTTCGTCCGTCCTTGTGTTGGAAAAATTTATGACTTCCCTTTTGACGCTTCAATTCAAAACCTAATTGCAAAAGTATTTTAATCAGCTCTTTTCATCAAGATATAACTCAATCGCCTCTTTTGTCCTGTCGAAGAGCTCATCGTATGTTTTAGCCTGAGTATGACATCCGGGCAATTCAATAACAGACGAGATCAAATAACCATCCATACCTTGTTCTACAATTATATTAAATGTTTTATTCAGCATCTTATTGTTATTAATTTTAATCCTTCGTATTGCGAAATTACGAAAAATGCTTTAAAATCTAACAATTATTTTTATTCGGCTGTTAAAATTTAGAAAAACCTTCAGAAAAACCCCCAGGGTTTGGCAAACCCTGGGGGTTTAATAGAAAAAACTACACCCCTGCTGAGCAGAATTACATCCCGGGTACCCGGAACCGCTTTATTCCGGGCGGCAAAACATTGGCCACTCAACCGGAATTGGTTATTTCAAATATTCCCCTATTACAATCTTCTTCTGCTTGCTCATTATCTCCCAGGCATTGGGTTTATTCATCAGTTCTTTTAAATTCTCAGGCACCACTTGCCAGCGAAGTCCATATTTGTCAATACACCAGCCACATTGTGATTCTTCGCCATCGTGGGTGAAATAATTCCAATATTTATCAATCTCTTGCTGGTCCTCACAATTGATAGTAAATGTTGAAGCATCGTTAAATGGATGATGTTCTTTTTCCGTATTCAGGAGGGAATACTTTTGTCCAAAAATTTTCACTTCACACAATTCTGTATTTCCGCTGGGTGTCCTGCCAAGAGATATGATGTCCCCCTCTTCAAAATTGTTGCCAAAAATATTTTTGTAATATTCAACAATTTTTGAAATGTTACCACTATCAGCACTAAACCAAAGACTGGGAATAATTTTGTTGTGATTCATATTTTTTATTTTATGTGTTAATAAATTTTGAAAGCTCCTTTTTCGTTTTGCAGATTATTAGTGGATGCTCATTACTGACATGTTCTATAAATTGCATCCATTTGTCGGTTGTGTTTTATGACCTGTTGAGCGGAATTATATTCAGAGTACTTGGAACTGCTTTGTTCCTGACGGCAAAATATTTGCTGCTCAGCCGGGCAGTATTAAAATTTATTTTCAATGAATTAGCAACAATTGTAATAGAGTAAAACTTTTTTTGTTCTTTTTGAAAATGCAATTTTTCGATTATCTTCTTCACCTATTGAATAGTAAAACCCAATAGCAGTTCTATCTTCTTTAATATCAAACCATATGGTTTTATCACTATAATCACTATCCAATTTTTCATCTTCTTTTATAGCTGGAAAGGAAAAATTCTTTTCATTGAAAAATTCTCTTAATCTTTTTAGAATAAATTGTTCTTGATCTTTCTTAGATGCTTCAATTCCTTTAGGAAGATCATAATTTATTAATTCTATTGAAGGGAAGTTAACAGAGTAAATTTCTGTTCCATCGAATGATATAATATTGAAAGTAACATTGGACTTCAAAATTTCCGAACCAATAACAGACAATTTGAAAGTATCATTGCGGCTAAAATTTGAAAATTCATGATTGATTTTCACTTCAAACAAGACTTTATTTGAGGCATTAACCTCTTTTTGAATGCATAAAATAAGAAATACAATAAAAATACTGATTGGCAAATTTGCTTTACAACTTTTTAAGTTCATTCTTTTTCAATTTTAATATTGTCCATAACGTCCCGCCGACAGCCGCAGTGCAGATTTTAGAAGTTTTTATCTTTCTTTTTCATGTATATAAATTCCCATTTTCCGTAAATTGTGCGACAAATATATAACTTATTCTCCGCAAAATATGCCCAGATTATCGTTATTAATCTCCGCATTGCCTGTTGTTTTTTCTTAGCAGTAACGGTGGCGATTGCATGTTGCTTTTCTGTCGAGCCCCACTGCTCCCGATAGCTATCGGGAGTATGAAAGGTTCTCCCTGTCGGATAACTACCGGCAGGGCAGCCTACTCGATTAGCAACCGTTTTTATTTTTCATTTCATTGTCAAACAAATCAAAATCCCTTTTCAAGTCAAATCCCAACATAATAGCTTTAGGATTAGCATACTTTTTAAGCAAAAATTCCTTTTCCGATTTAGCAGATATTTTCCACAAATCAAAGTTTGTTTGTGATGCTTTACTTTTGCAAAAGGGAATATTGATTACTAAAAACTCATTTGAATTTTTCTTTTTGTAATAAAGTGGACAATCTTTACAAAAACTTCCAACTTTGTCTATTGTTTCAATGAATCCTTGAATATTAAGGAATTTTATCATTTCATTTTTAGCAAAATCATTCGAGTATTTGAAATCAACCTCAAGTAAAACAAGGTGCTTGTTTTCATCTGATAATGCAAAGTTCTCACTCAAATAATCTCTGGCAAAATCGCCATTTTTAACCGGCGATTGTTTATAATACTCATTTATAAAATCATGGTAATCTACTGAAATATTAAACTCAATTGAGTCAAAATCATTTTTAATGAAATCCAAAAATGAGTCTTTAAGTTCATGGAAACTTGCAACTTTATAAATCCCATTACTATACTTTAAATAATACCCTTTTTTATTAATCCGAGTATATCTAAATCCTAGTTTTTCTCTCAATAAATCATATATACCCAAATGGAAGAATTCAACTTTTTTCTTTCCATTTTTCAATTCAAATATATCTGCAATCTTTATCATAATGCTGATTTTAAAATGGTTGCCAACGAGTATATAACTCCCATTATGCCACTTATTTCGTAATTAGTTTCTTTTCTATTTTTAAATACAAATGTAAAAGAAATTTAAATATCCAAATTATCTAACGTTTTTTTTATTTTATCAAAACCCCTTAGAAAAACCCCCAGGGTTTGCCAAACCCTGGGGGTTTCAATACACTTTATCCGTTAGGAAATAAATTACTGTAATTCTATCCTTTACCGTAACACGTCTTCCATTTACCGAACACTGTCATCGCCTTATTTTTTGCTGTCGCCCCCTTATTCAGCCTTATTTTTCTTTTATAGTAACTTGTTTTTGTTTTACCATACCTTGTAGTTGTTTTATAGTACCTTGTAGTCGTTTTATAGTACCTTGTAGTCGTTTTATAGTACCTTGTAGTCGTTTTATAGTACCTTGTAGTCGTTTTATAGTACCTTGTAGTCGTTTTATAGTACTCTGCAGCCGTTTTATAGTACTTTGTAGCCGTTTTAAAATCTCCTATTGCTTACCTAATCTAACATAGTAGTGTCTTAAAAATTTCATAAAAGCCTTACATGGTAAAATATAACCCTAAAATGTTATCAGGGATATTGGGTTAACCCTTTTAAGGCAATATTTTTTAAAAATAATTTATTTTTAAAAATGACATAAACAATTGATATTATGAATATAAACTAATAATAATTTGTATTAATAAATTTTTTTTAAAAAAATATTTGTTTGTTAAAAGATATTTGTTGTAAATTTAGCGCCGAAATCCAAATCGCAATCATAAGTATTATAATATGGAAGAATTAATCAAAAAATCGTTTCCCTACCCCATGCCCATAGTGTCGGCAAACGCCCATTTGCTTATTTCGTACCTCAACGAAGAGCTTTCGGAGCTAACCAAGATTGATCCCGACCTGAACCCGTCGTGGCTCGATTCCTTTTTAACAGCCGTAACCAGCGCCGATGCCCTGCCTTCGGATAACTTAGTTAAAAAATGGAAAGCGGGGAAGAAACTGGAATTAGACAACAATTTAAAATTAAGCTGCGAAAAGTTTCAGTTTGCCAAATATTTTGTTCAGAAGACATTTGTTAACCATCCTATAAAAATTAACGAATTTGGATATGATCTTTATGCAAAATCATCCCGTTCCCCGGAACTGATGGTGGCATTGCTCAACCAGTTTATAATGACCGCAGAAGAACACAAAGCCGAACTTATTGCCAGTGGCTATTTGCAATCATATGTGGATGAGATAAAACAACTGAAAGCCGCCCTGGAGCTATCGCATACCGAATACGAGAAATTTAAGTCAAAACGTACACAATATACCCAAAACCGCATCAAAGCCTACAACTTAGTATGGACTTATATGACCATAGCCTGCAACGTGGGTAAGATAGCCTATGCCGACGACCCGGTGAAGTATCAGCATTACATCCTCATCGAAAAGTCAACAACCGAAGGCGGCAAAGGCTACGGAATCATCAAGGGCATAGTGAAGGACAGCCTTACTCTGAAACCCTTACAGGGAGCCGAATTACTGATAAAAGATACCGACTACAACGACATGAGCGATTCCAAGGGAGAATTTCTTATCGACGAAATAGCATCGGGCGATTATATACTGTGCACTTCGCTTTCCGGGTATACAGCCAACGAAATATCTGTTAAAGTGGAAAACGATAAAGAAACTACCATCGAAATAAACCTCATAGCCTAGCCTCACTCCATTCTCTACATCTACCATCCTTTCCAAGTTTGCCCCTTCCATAGCGGGTGGGAGGGGCAGAGTGAGGTTTTTTTTTATTAAAGATAAAGATGTTTTTAAGTTCGTAATGTTTATAAAGTTCTTAAAGTTCTTAAGGTTTGTAAAGTTTATAAAGTTCTTAAAGTTCTTAAAGTTCTTAAGGTTTATAAGGTTCTTAAGGTTTATAAAGTTCTTAAAGTTCTTAATGCTCTATAGTTTATAAAGCATACAAGTATTCAAACCTTATAAACCTTACAAACTTTATAAAGTTCTTAATGCTCTATAGTTTATAAAGCATACAAGTATTCAAACCTTATAAACCTTATAAACCTTATAAACCTTACAAACATTATAAAGTTCTTAATGCTCTATAGTTTATAAAGCATACAAGTATTCAAACCTTACAAACCTTATAAACTTTAAGGACCTTATAAACCTTACAAACCTTATAAACTTTAAATGATTATCTGAGCCAATACCTAAAATGATTCTTATAAGAAACAGAAACAGCCATAAGTCTGTTTAAAAAAAAATATACTCCAAAATATGTTTAACATTTCCTGCAAAAACTCGCTTCGTCAGGATACCGTGATGCAAAAAAGGAATAAATACAAACCTTGTTATTTTAATTATTTCGTTAAGATATAGCTTTTTATAAATAAAATACAGGATTATTATTTTATTTATGTTGTCCAGTGTTTGTCTATGTGCTTTTTTTGATTGATATTACCAATGACTTTACCTTTGTCATATCTAATAACTAAAATCATACAAAAATGAAGAAGAAAAATTTACTTATGACAGTAGTAACTGCAATTGGTTTTGCGTTTACACTTAGTTTACAAGCACAGAATGTTGTTATCGAATCTGTTTATCCTAATGGAGGCGAATCAAACATTCAACATGTCTTTAATAAAAAGGACTATAAAGAAGCAAGAACTTTACAAAACGGGGCTAAAGTATTTTTAAAGTCTCAAAAGCAAAAACCGGCGGATGGTCCGGCAAAAGGAGCGGAAATAGCCCTGACTTTAATTCTGAATTATGATAATAATGTTTATTCTTCCCCATACATAAACGTTGTAAACAAGCAAAAAGATTATGAAATATGGTATGAAGGGAAAGATACAATTACACAACTTGTTGAAGCCGGAACATATGATATTATTTCTGAATTTTTTGTTTCTGGTGAAACAGGTGCTTATGCTTATGTCGTAAAAGAATTGGTTGACATAAGTGCAGATACGGTAATAGCAATAAAAGCCGCTGATGCAAAAAATCATATAATTACTGAAATATATAATGAAAAAGGCGAATTAACAGAACCTGGTGAACTGATCAATGATACTACCTTTGTTAGTGGTAATATAGATGACCAGTTGATTGCGCGTTCTGTAAAAAGTGAATGGTATTATTCAAATTTCACTGGTAACAGAGGAAATAATTCACGCTTGCTGGATTTTTATATCTCTGATGTCAGCAACAGGTATATGGTTACAGAATCAAGGTTAACCCTTGGAAAGGATAAAGATGGTTATTATTTTAATAAATTCACCTTGGACAATGGTATTAATGCATCTGATACCTTAAAAAACAACCCTGATCAATATGTATTACACGAAGAACATTTTCAGCTTACTCCCCAAAGCAATGGATGGGCATTGCCGGGAATCAGATCTGGTAATGTTGTAGATGGAAGTGAAGGCAGCGGTTGGGAAGCGTATAAGAAAAAAATAACCTATTTGAATGGCGAAGGGATGAAAATATATCTTGATAATCAACTTAGTGATGCCAACAGCGCCAATAGGATAGATATGTTGGCTTATCCAAGGGTTATTGAAAAATTTGACACAATAATTAATGAATGGAAACAAAAAGATGAGATTGACACTTCTTTTGCCCCTATTCCTACTGAATCAGCAGCAATAGCATTGAATAGCAGCAGAGATGTAGAATATTTGATAACAGCGCAAGGAAATTTCAGATTTGTTCCTGATGGTAATCATTTAACCTTTATTATATTACCCGAACACCCTGCATTTTCATTTGTTGCGGATAATGATAATCCTATAATGCAAAGCGACAATTGCCCTATTGCATTTTGCAATTTACTTAATTATTTCGATAAAGACATGAACAAAAAAATGACCCGTTTTGAACCGAAATATTTAGGAAGATATGGGGAAAACAGGGGTATTGATACCAGTTTTTTTTCAACGGAAGTGAAATATAACAATGAAGTAGTGTATTCCGGTACAGGTCATGGCATTTATGATTTTATGTACCAATGGGCACAGGATAATCATCCCGACGGAGTATTTGAAATCAATATGATTAATAATAATGTAAAAGTAGATAATGTTATCGGGGAAAACATAACCACAATTACTTATGATCAGACTAAAGAAGACTGGACTCCACCTCAGTTACAAATGCTTCAATTCAGGGATATTTCCGGTAAAGTTACCGATCGTTTTAATTCTTCGGAAGAAGGCATTGTCGAATTAGCTGCAGGTGATTTTGAGTATGTTTCAGATTGGCCCGAAAACCCCGAACATTTTGAATACAGGGAAGGTAATACTGTTGATTTCTATTATGCTCCCATAGGAAGCAAATCATGGACAAGACTGGGGCTTACCAAAATGCCCGAATACTTTGCACATGGATTCGGAGATTTCTATCATGGTTCGTTATCTTCCATACAACAAACAGGAGACGATGTATGGTATGATGTTAAAGTTGTTTGTACAGACTCTACCGGAAACAGCATGACCCAGATTATTTCTCCTGCATTTAACATTGACAAAATTTCGGGAATAGAAAATCCGGCTATGAGTTCCGGATTATCTGTTTATCCGAATCCATTTAGTCAACAAATCAACGTAACACTTCCTGAAAATATAAAGGGAGCGTTTTCATTTACAATATTTGATCTGTTAGGACAGCCTATATATGAAGGAACAAAGGAATCGGATAATCATTCTCAGTTTACCATAGATGGTTCATTTCTGAAAGCAGGAACTTATTTTCTTATAATTAAAAACAACAATCAGGTTAATGTCAGCAGAATTGTAAAAAAATAAGAAGAGTTTTTATATTAGTCCAATAAATAAAACAGGAATAAGGTGTTATACAAAAATTAAAAATTATCATGCTTTTATTCCTGTTTTATTTTAATACAACGATACTATAAATTTCTCAAATAATCTTCTATTGATTCATCCTTTTCAAGTCCTATTTTTTTTCTTAACCGATAACGGCTGGTATGTACGGATTGCGGGAGAACAGAAAGAATTTGAGCAATTTGTTTGCTTGTCATTCCAATACGCATGTATGCGCATAGTCGGAGCTCATTTTCAGAAATAGTAGAATACTTTTCTTTCAACTTTCGAAAAAAATCGGGATGAACCTTTTCGAAATGCAACTTAAAATCTTCCCAATAATCTTCTGAATGTAAATGATCTTTTATTTGTTTTTTGAGAATAGACTCCTGTTTATGAGGTAAAACACCTTCTTCACCTAATTTTTCAATCTGCTTAAATAAACCATCCAGTACTTGATTTGTCCTGGATGATATAAGGGCATTGGAAGCTAATTCTCTATTTTTAAAGTCAATTTCTGCCTGAAAATGTTTCTTTTGTAGAATTTCATTTTTTAATCGTTGATTTAGTTCCCGGGTTTCTACCTTTTTAAGCTGTTGTTCTGTTCGTGATTTTTTTCGCTGAATCCGGATAATAATTAAAAGTGAAGCCGAAATGCAGCAAAGCGCAAATATGATTAATGCCCATATTTTTTTCTGTAATTTTGCTTTTTGAATCAAAAATTCGTAACGTTGGATTTCTTCACGTTGTTGTATTTTATTTATTGCTACTATTTTATTAGTTCCTAGTATAGAGTCGTTATATGCGTGAAATAAACTAGAATAATGATAAGCGCTATCCCATTGTTTAAGATTGGCATAAATTTGTGTGATACCCCCAAAAACAATTCTGAGGGCAATGATATCATTCTGTTTGAAAGCAAGATTACGAGCCTGTATGTTATAAAACATTGCGCTATCTAATTTATTCATTTTAAAAAATGCAGTTCCCTTATTTATTAATGCCCTAATCAGCAATGATTGATTATTAAATTGTTTTGCCAATAAATAAGTTTGTTTTGAATACTTTTTATATTTTTGGAAATCTGATGTGTAAGAACAAAGTGAAAGCATTACATTAATCCAAAATGAAGTATCCTGCCTGCAAACAGAATTATTAACAAGTGATTCTAAAATATGAACAGCTTCTGTTGGCTTTCCTAAGTGATATAAAGCATTGCTTATATTTAATTGATTTTTAATCGCAGATGCATTCATATCCGCATTTCGGTAATAATAATTTCCTTTTTGTAAAAACATTAAAGATTCCCGGAATTCTTCTAATTGTTCTAAAATTAATCCCATTCTTATGAAGGAATTAGCTGTAAAAAAATCATCACCAATTTGCTTAAAATATAAACTTAAATCATTGTATATTTGATAAGCTTCCGCTACATTCCCTTTTTCTTCAAGGATTGCTGCCTTGACATATTTTATTCTGGCATAGTCATAATGGAATTTAATGGTATCTGTTAAGCGGATAGCCTTATTAAGCAATATTGATGCAGAATCAGGATTAATTAATGCTATACTACGTGCATCCCAGTACATTGCACGACTTATAAGAATGGGATTCTTGCACTTATATGCTATGTTATATAGTTTCTGTATAATAGGTTTTACCTTATAAATGACGATATCATGGGGATACATTTTTTCAATTTGGTTCGCCAGCAAATCGAACTGTGAATTTACAGGCTTCCACAGATAAACAGTATGTGCTGCTAAAGTACCCGAAAAGTAGTATAGCCCAAGTACAAGTATTAATATAAGCTTTTTCATCTGACAAAAAGTATTTTATCGGCATTTATTCGTTTTATCTGTGAAAGTTAAGGCTCTTTTCTTTTTCCATGTATTGTGAAGCATATAAACTACATGGCTTTATCTTTTTTCAACAAATCCCTTATTTCAGTTAATAACTTTTCCTCGTTGGTTGGTGGTGGTTCAACGGGTGCCGGAGGAACTTCCAAATCTTTTTTCTTCATCCGGTTCATGGCTTTTATCATCATGAAAATAGCAAATGCCACGATAAGGAAATCGAATACGGTTTGAATAAAATTCCCGATATTGATAGTAACCGGTTGGGCGTGGACATTGCCCGCCATTTCAGCTACCACGTTATTTAACTTGATTTTGATATCGGAAAAGTCTACTCCGCCTACCAGCAATCCGACGGGAGGCATAATAACATCTTTCACCAGCGAAGATACAATCTTTCCAAAAGCGGCTCCGATGATGATACCTACGGCCATATCCACGACGTTTCCACGCATGGCAAATTCTTTAAATTCTTTCATCAGCTTCATAATGCAATAATTTTAAGATTACTATTTTATTTATTAGAAATTATACGAAAATCCCACGCCTAACACTTCCTTAAACTGCGTGCGTGGGCCTGTTTTATCGGTTCCGTCGGGATTTTTTCCATCCACAATCAGCACATTGTGATCGTAAACCAACTGGGTGGATACGGTAGCGGAAATATATTTGTTTACTTTTAGCGAGAGAAGGACTTCCCAGTTAATGTCAATATTTTGCGGATCTTTCAAATAGTTGGAAAACAAATCGAGTTTGGTTTGAAAGGCTACATTTTGCATCAGGTTATGCTTAAAAAGCATACGGACATATCCGCCAAACTCGGTACGCAGGTTTTTCCCCTTTTTAATGATTTTGCCGGTAGAATCATAGGTGGCGGCATTCACGCCAAAAGCTCCGTTATCAGCAAGCGTCTGGTCGCAAACAAAAGTAAACCTTTCGGTAAGCGGAGAAATAAAAACATTAAAGTTTTCGTTGGGTTTATAATCCATACCGATGGCGCCAAGCAGATAGGCCGGAGCAAAGAACGATGAAATCTTCACGGAATCATTCGGATAATTATATCCGGGCGATATCTGCGTTTTTAGATTAATCAAAGCGGAATAATACCATTTCCGGTAAGCCTTTTGTCCGTATTTCGACAACAGTTCTATCTTATCGTCGGTTTTCCAGGCTTTTTTCTTATCTCCCTGCTTAAGCAATCCGTAACCGAAATCAAGGGTATTGTCCCAACAGTAGTTTCCTTTCTTGTAATAGGCAAACAGGTTGATCATGGTGTTTCCTGCCAAAGAGCTTTGTCCACCCGCTGCCCAATTGGTTAAAGATGTTTGCGAAAAGTTGAGAGCCGTTACGCCTCCGGTTTTCCAATAATTCAAGGTATCGTTGCGTTGTGCACGCAATAACTTTTCAGCATCGGTTACCTGCCCAAAAATTATTCCGGACAATAAAATGAAATAAATGAGTAATAGTTTCTTCATGGGATTTTTTTATTTCAAAAATACGAATTATTTGATAATTATCTGCAATATTATCCCCTTCTGTCAGATTTTAATTTTTATCCACAGATTTGTAAAAAAAGAAATAAAGGAAAGTTAGTTTTTAATCAATTTATAAGGTTTATAAAGTTTGTAAGGTTCATAAGGTTTTTAAAGTTGGGTGAAACGAACCGGGGTTTTTAAGGCATTTAAAATGCTTAAAATTTAGAATGTTTAAATTTTGTTTGTTTTTTTGATCATTGACAAACGCTCTCTTTTATGAACCTTATAAACTTTACAAATTCCGACGAAGAATAGCTAAGTCGTTCCTCCTAAGCGACTCTATATCGGGACTTCGCTTCGCTCAGCCTTATAAATCCCGAATCGCTTCGCTCGGGACTTCGCTTCGCTCAGCTTTATGAATCCCGAATCGCTTCGCTTCCCGATGAAGATTCGCTAAGTCGTTCCTCCTAAGCGACTCTATATCGGGACTTCGCTCAGCCTTATAAACTTTATGAACTTTACAAACCTTATAAACTTTATAAACTTTATAAACCTTACAAACCTTATAAACCTTACAAACTTTAAAAACTCAGAGTTTGGAGTTTAACAATTTACCCGAAGCAAGTACTTTCTCAAGGTATTTTTCTGTACGGGCGTTTTCCAAAGCATGCAGATAATTTTCGTTGTGCATATCGCTGCCGAGAAAATCAACCATATCCAGGTCAATAAACTTCTCAGCCATCTTTTTTACCATAGCCGAATAATAGCCTCCCAGCGAAATGGTATTTACCTGGAAAAACACTCCGCGGTCTTTCAGTTCTTCATACTTTTTAAAATCGTTGAACCAATAGGAATATCTTTCCACATGAGCAAGGATGACTTTATATCCTTCGATCTGCAGGTTAAAGATCAGGTTGTAAAGGTTGGGATTGGGGCTGAAGAAGGAAAGTTCGGCAAGGATATACTTATCGCCGAAGGTCAGCAGGTTATTTGATTTTAGTTTTTCCTCAAAACGGTCGTCAAGAAGATATTCGGCGGCGGCATCAATCTCAACTGGAATTCCGGCTTTTTTAACTCCGGCTCTTACATGCGCCAGTCCATTGAGGATAATCTCGGGCGTATTGGTAAAAAAATCGCCCTGAATATGAGGAGTGGTAATGATTTTGCCAAATCCCATTCCGTTCATTCCGCGAATTAATTCGATGGAATCATCAAGCGTTCTTGCACCATCATCTATTCCGGGAATAAAATGAGAATGCATATCGGCAAACAATGAGGACAGACTCAGCGGATGCGATAATTTCTTTTCAGGGAAGATATTTTTAAAAATATTCATCTTTTACTCTTGAAAACGATTAATTTCTCATTAATCGTTAATTATGCAAATCAAGGGTTGGAACCTTCTCTGTGTAACTCTGTGCTTCCTCTGTGTAGCTCTGTGTTATAATATTTAAATTGCACAGAGAACCACGGAGATTTCACAGAGAGCCACGGAGTTTAATTGCACACCCGATGATCTTTTATATAATTTGATTAATTTCTATATTCTTGTTTATTTTTAACCCTTGATTCTCATTAATCATTAATCATTTGAATCATTTTCCATATTGTTTATCGTAATACTTCTGGTAATCGCCCGAAGTAACATTATCGAGCCATTCTTCATTTTCGAGGTACCATTCGATGGTTTGCTCGAAGCCTTCGGCAAAACGTATGGTTGGCTGCCAGCCTAATTCTTTCTGAAGTTTGAATGCATCAATGGCGTAGCGCAAATCGTGTCCGGCACGGTCCTTTACAAATGTTATCAGCTTAGCCGAATCGCCAGGTTCGCGGTTGAGTTTGCTATCCATGATCTCGCACAGCTTTTTCACTAAGTCAATATTACACCATTCATTGTTTCCACCGATGTTGTACGTCTCGCCATTTCCTCCTTTATGGAAAATAAGGTCAATTGCTTTGGCATGATCTTCCACATATAACCAATCGCGAATGTTCAAACCTTTTCCGTAAACCGGCAGAGGTTTTCCATGTTTGATGTTGTTAATGCACAACGGAATTAGTTTCTCAGGAAACTGATAAGGTCCGTAATTATTGGAACAGTTGGAAATAACTACAGGCAGACCAAAAGTATGATGATAAGCCCTGACCAAATGATCGGCGCTGGCTTTGGATGCAGAATACGGACTGCGTGGATCGTAAGCCGTAGTTTCCACAAAATAACCTTCAGCGCCCAACGAACCATACACTTCATCGGTAGAAATCTGGTAATAGCGTTTATCTTCCGGATTTTCCTTCCAGATCAAACGGGCAGCATTCAACAGATTAACCGTTCCCACAATGTTAGTGAAGATAAATTCCGTTGGATTGGTGATGGAGCGGTCGACATGCGACTCGGCTGCCAGATGGATGACACCGTCAAACTGATATTTTTCAAACAAGGCGTTGATAAAAGGCGCATCAACGATATCGCCTTTCACAAATTCGTAATTCGGTTTCTTTTCAATATCTGTCAGGTTGGCAAGATTCCCGGCATAAGTCAGTTTATCAAGATTGATAATTTTATAATCGGGATATTTGTTAACAAAAAGCCGCACCACATGCGATCCGATGAAACCGGCTCCTCCGGTAATAAGTATGGTCTTCATAATTTCAGATTTCAGAATTTAGAATTAATAGTCTGGATTTAATATTTATGCAAATCAAGGGTTGAAACTTTCTCTGTGTAACTCTGTGCTTCCTCAGTGCAGCTCTGTGTTATTATTGCACAGAGAACCACAGAGGATTCACGGAGAACCACGGAGTATACTATATATATCTTTTTTTCATTCTTTAGCAATATTTATGCAAATCAAGGGTTGAAACCTTCTCTGTGCCACTCTGCGTTTTCCCTGTGTAGCTCTGTGAAATAAAATGTTAAATTACACAGAGAACCACAGAGGATTCACGGAGAACCACGGAGTATACTATATATATCTTTTTTTCATTCTTTAACAATATTTATGCAAATCAAGGGTTGAACCCTTCTCTGTGTAACTCTGTGCTTCCTCCGTGTAACTCTGTGTTATAATATTTAAAATTGCACAGAGAATTCACAGAAAACCACAGGGTTTAATTGTTGTAATTTGGTTAATTTCTATCTCATATTATTCTTAACCCTTTATTCACATTGTTTATTCTTCAAAGCTTTTTCCCAATTCCAGGCCGAAAGCATCATTTCGTCGAGTCCTTTTTCGGCTTTCCAGCCTAATTCTTTATTGGCAAAACTGGTGTCGGCCCAGACTTCGATAACATCACCCGGCCGGCGATCGACAATTTTATAATTTAATTTTACACCCGAAACTTTTTCAAAGGAATTAATCACTTCGAGTACCGAGAATCCATTTCCCGTTCCCAGGTTGAAAATCTCGCATTGTTTTTTCATTTTTCCGTTAAGCATACGGTCAACGGCTATTACGTGGGCTTTGGCAAGATCGACCACATGAATATAATCGCGGATAGGCGTGCCATCGGGCGTATCATAATCGTTACCAAAAACGCGCAGAAACTCCCGTTTGCCGATAGCCGTCTGGGTAATATAAGGAATAAGGTTATTGGGAACGCCCAAGGGTAATTCTCCAATCAATGCCGATTCATGAGCTCCGATGGGATTGAAATACCGCAAAGCTATCGCCTTTAAATCCGTAACAGCAACGGTATCGAAAATGATATCTTCCGAAATTTGCTTGGTGTTTCCATACGGACAAAAAGCTTTTTTGATGGGCGAAGTTTCCTTTACCGGAAGCTCATCGGGCTGACCATAAACGGTGCAGGATGAAGAAAACACGAAGTTGTTTATCCCATTTTCCTTCATCCCGTTAAGGATATTAAGCAACGAAAAAAGGTTATTGCGATAATACATCAACGGTTTCTCCACCGATTCGCCCACGGCTTTAAAGGCGGCAAAATGAATGATGGCATTGATCTCGGTATGCTTCCTGAAAAAAGCCGAAGTCAGTTTTTCATCAGCAAGATCAAACTGTTCGAATTCCGGACGAATGCCGGTGATTTTTTGAATATTATCCAGGACTTCTATCGTTGAGTTGGAAAGATTATCAACCACTATCACTTCATAGCCTTTTTGCTGAAGTTCCACCACGGTATGCGAACCGATAAATCCGGTACCTCCGGTAACCAATATTTTCATAAATTATCCTTTACTAAAGTTTTACAACCTTATTATTTTCAAGTTTATATTTTTCGTTGCTTTCGGGACAAACGGCAATTCCATCTTTATCGAAATGCAGCCTGTGACCGAACTCACTCATCCATCCGATTTGTTTTGCCGGATTACCAACGACCAATGCATAGGCAGGAACGGTTTTAACAACTACCGCACCGGCTCCGATAAAGGCAAATTCACCAATATCGTGTCCGCATACAATGGTTGCATTAGCGCCTATAGACGCTCCATGTTTGACGATGGTTCTGGAATATTGTCCCCTGCGGTTAACGGCGCTGCGGGGATTGATAACGTTGGTAAAAACCATGGACGGTCCCAGAAAAACATCATCCTCACAAATTACGCCGGTATAAATGGAAACGTTGTTTTGAACTTTAACATTTTTACCAAGAATAACCTCCGGTGAAATGACAACATTCTGACCGATGTTGCAATTTTCGCCAAGCACACAATTAGCCATAACATGTGAAAAATGCCAGATTTTGGTTCCTTTGCCGATCGTGCAATCTTCGTCAATTATCGCCGTTTCATGGGCAAAATATTCTTTATCCATATTCTTCTTTTATTTACAAAATTCCAATACCGACGAAGTAATATGTTTCAATTGTTCCTCATCCAGTTCGGTGTGCATAGGAAGCGACATCACTGTTTTGCTAAGCATTTCGCAAGCCGGAAAATCACCTTCTTTGTAACGAGGATCGAGATAAGCTTTTTGCATGTGCAATGGAACCGGGTAATAAATCATTGCCGGGATTTCTTTTGAATTAAGATATTCGATAAGTTTAGCCCTGTCCACATTATTCAGCAATAAGGTGTATTGATGAAAGACATGAGTTGAATTTTTAGCCCGGAAAGGTGTTTTCAATTTTGGACAGGCAGCAAATGCCTTGTCGTAATAATCGGCAGCAGCGCGGCGGGCAGCAGCATAATCGTCCAGATAGCGAAGTTTGGTTTTTAGTATGGCAGCCTGAATGCTGTCGAGACGTGAATTTACACCAATATAATCGTGATAATATCTTACAACCATCCCATGATTAACCACCACGCGCAGTTGTTTGTCCAAATCATCATCATTAGTAAAAATAGCGCCGCCATCGCCATAGCAGCCCAGATTTTTGGAAGGAAAAAAGCTGGTACAACCAATATTGCCAATCGTTCCGGCCTTTTTACGAGTGCCGTCAGCAAAAATATATTCAGCGCCTATGGCCTGGGCTGTATCTTCTATCACAAACAGATTGTGTTTCTTGGCGATGTTCATGATGGCTTCCATATCGGCACACTGGCCAAAAAGATGAACAGGAACAATGGCCTTGGTTTTGGGAGTAATGGCTTTTTTAATCGCTTCGGGGCTAATTAAAAAAGTGTCGGGATCAACATCTACCAAAACCGGAGTCAAACCAAGCAGGGCAACGACTTCGGCAGTTGCTATAAATGTAAAAGAAGTAGTGATCACTTCGTCGCCAGGTTTCAATCCTAAAGCCATCATGGCTACCTGCAAAGCATCGGTACCATTGGAACAAGGAATCACGTGTTTAACGTTTAGATATTTTTCCAAATCTTCCTGAAACTGTTTTACGGCAGGCCCATTAATAAACGCAGTGGAATCAATAACTTCCTGTATTGAACTATCAATTTCACCTTTAATTTTTTGATATTGACTCTTTAAGTCAACCATTTGAATTTTTTTCATCTTTAAGAATCTTTATAAATTAATTTTCCCTTTTGCAAAGATAAAGCTATTTAAACTTTATCAAAATTAAACGTCAAGAAATGTCAACCTGGTATACTCATTTTATTAATTTTGCGTTCTTTTATTTTAAATTTGAAATGGGTATGTTTATCCATGCAAATTTAGATAAAAATAATCTCCTGTCTGCCAAAAGGCTGGCACCAGACTTTTTAAATAAAAGATTTACGGATGAATCCCATATGTATTGTATACGCAAGCACGGATGAACATAATTTTCAATCATGTGGAATATGGAAGACCTTACAAAATAAATTATTTACGAATGAAACTAAAATACTTAGCATTAACAATTTTACTCAGCTTTCCATTTTTGCGGGCAGGCGCACAGGTCAGTATTCAAGATTCTTCTATTTTTACCACCATGTTTTATGCTACTTACTCCTACCAATTTCCGGGCGGAGACATGATAAAAAATTTTGGCAATAATTCCAATATCGGAGGAGGTGTGTTGTTTAAAACACGGAGCAACTGGTTGTTTGGTGCAGAAGGCGATTACCTTTTTGGAAGTAATGTTAAGCATTCGAACGCTATCTTTAGCAATATTTCTACGACCAGCGGTTACCTTATCACTAATGGCGGCACGCCTGCTTCCATTAATGTAACCGAAAGCGGAATGTGGACTGCGGTAAAATTGGGAAAAGTGATTCCGTGTTTAGGTCCCAATCCGAATTCAGGAATAATGATTGTTGCTTCCGGAGGTTATTTGCAACACAAAATTCGAATTGACATAAAAGACAATAATGTTCCCCAGCTTTCCAGCAGCTATAAAAAAGGATACGACAGACTTTCCGGCGGAATGGGTATGAGTGGTTTTCTGGGCTATCTTTATATGGGAAGCCGAAAAATTACCACCTTTTACGCCGGAGTTGAATATACGCAGGCGTGGACTCAATCGTACCGAAAATATAATACTGATGAAATGAAGCCCGACGTTGCCAAACGAATTGATAACCTGTTCGGCATAAAATTCGGATGGATCATTCCGATTTATAAGGCCGCTCCGTCTAAATATTACTATTATTAATTTCCGGAATTCATTCTGTACGTTATAAAATAATATCTTTATCCGGCGAATTGCCGAAGCCAACAACTAACGATTATCAAGCAATGCCTTTACTTTATAATTTCGCCATATTCTTTTATTACCAGGTCATTCGCATTGCATCTCTTTCCAATCCCAAGGCGAAACTTTGGGTAAATGGAAGAAAAGACATTTTTAAACGGATTAAGACTGCCGTTAGCCGAAAGGATAAAATAGCCTGGTTTCATTGTGCATCCTTAGGCGAATTTGAGCAGGGACGACCGATCATTGAAGCTTTCCGTAAACAATTTCCCGGTTATAAAATTCTGCTTACCTTTTTCTCCCCTTCCGGCTACGAGATCAGAAAAAACTATGCAGGAGCCGATTTTATCTTTTATCTGCCCATAGATAATCCCGCAAATGCCGGCCGGTTCATTAAATTAGTTCATCCATCCATTGCCATTTTTATCAAATACGAATTCTGGTATAATTATTTAACCCAGCTCAAAAAGAATAACATTCCCGTTTTGGTTGTTTCAGCCATTTTCCGTCCCAAACAACATTTCTTTGCCTGGTATGGCGGATGGTTCAGAAAAATGTTGAAAAATATCACGCATATTTTTGTTCAGAACGAAGCTTCAAAGGCTTTATTAAATTCAGCAGGAATAGAAAATGTTTCCATAAGCGGCGATACCCGATTCGACAGGGTAGCTTCCATCGCTGGAAATGCCAAACAATTTCCATTGATTGAGAAGTTTGCCGGAAACGATAAACTATTCTTAGCCGGAAGCACATGGCCAGCCGATGAAAGTCTGCTTATTTCGTTGATCGATCAGCATCTGCCCGGTTTAAAATTTATCATTGCTCCTCATGAAACGGATAAAGACAGAATTAATCAATTATTATCGCGTTTAAACGCCCCTGCCCTTTGCTATTCCCAGGCAAATGAAAAAACAATTTCCGATTACCAGGTTTTAATTATTGACAGCATCGGTATCTTGTCGCATCTTTACCGTTATGCTACCCTGGCCTATATCGGAGGCGCTTTTGGCAAAGGATTACATAATATCCTCGAAGCTGCAACTTTTGGTAACCCGGTGATATTTGGCACCAACTATCAGAAATTTAAAGAAGCGGTGGATTTAATTCAATGCGAAGGGGTCTTCAGCATAACTAACGCTGAAGAATTGATTTCAGAAACTAAAAAATTACTTTCTGATAAAAGCTATCACGATAAATGTTCGGAGATATGCCGGAATTACGTTATTCAAAACCAAGGAGCCACCGGCATTATTCTGGCAAAAATCAAAAATTATCTTTTATAAATGACTAATGATTAATGATTAATGATTAATGAAATGAACTTTAAAATAGCTAATAGTTAATGGCCGTTAGCTATTCTTTCATTGTCTTCTGGTATTCGTCAAACTTTTTCTTAACCTCAATCAAAAAATCATAATCTTTAGCTTTCCGGCCAAAAGATTCAGCAAAATCGCAAAAGCGGATGAAGTTATCTAATTTTTCTCCTTCCAGATGAGTAATTTTATACACATTATTATTGCTAAACCTCCATTGCAAATATTCCCAGTAATTATCTTTGGCCACAAGCTTCGATACTCTTTTATAGGCTTTCAGTTTTTTATTAAAACGCTCATATATCAGAGAAATAGGATTTGCCAGAGTGGCCGGAGCCTGATCATATGGATTATCATATTTCTTCCTCACCGGCATGGAAGCAATGATCTCTACCTCTTTGAGCTTAATATATTTCGGATTTAAGTAAATTTTAAAGATTTTAGGATAGCTGTACACACTGTCGTTTAAAAAAAACAACATGGAATAATAGGACATGGCGGCTAAATACAAGGTATCTGTCAGACGTACCCTGATTTCGAAATAACCTTTATTATCGGAAGTAACAATTTTCTTCGTTCTGGCATTTTGAAGGGTTATGAATGAAGCTTCCATCAGATTTTCCTTGTTCACAGTTATCCCGCGAAAAATAAAATCATTCACTACCTGGCATTGAACCAATTTACCCAGGGATATAATTAAAACGATGATTATTAACTTAACCCAAACGTTACTCAAAATGAATGTAGAATTGATGTATCAAAATTTATAACCGGTTAAAACGATTTCAAAAAATGCTGAACGCTTTGTTTTTTTTTCTTAATTTACAACTTTTCCACAACAAAGATAATCCAAAGGCAAGTCAAAGAAAAGTATAATCATTAAAAATGATAATTGATTAACGCTATTTGTAGGATTGTATGATAATTTTAAAATCTTTTTTTTGTTAAATTAAATTAAATTTTAAATTTGTAATCAAATTCTAATAGATCATTTACTCTCTAATCGCATAATTTTATGAAAATTGTCATAGTTGGAACCGGATACGTGGGATTGGTAACAGGAACCTGTTTTGCCGAAGTTGGACTCGATGTAACCTGCGTTGATATTGATAAGAAAAAAATAGAAAACTTAAAAAAGGGCATCTCCCCCATTTATGAACCCGGTTTGGATGAAATGATCGAACGGAATGTGAATAAAGACCGTTTGCATTTCGATACCGATATAACCAATTGTCTGGCCGAAGCCGATGTGGTTTTCAGTGCAGTGGGAACTCCGCCCGATGAAGATGGTAGCGCCGATTTAAAATATGTGATTGATGTTGCCCGCACTGTAGGAAAAAACATGAATAATTATTTATTGATTGTTACCAAGAGTACAGTTCCCGTAGGAACTGCACAAAAAGTGCGTAAGGCCATACAGGAAGAATTAGATAAAAGAGGTGTGAATTTAAAATTTGACGTCGCTTCCAATCCTGAGTTTCTGAAAGAAGGCAATGCCATTGATGATTTTATGAAACCCGACCGTATTGTCGTTGGAATTGAATCCGCACAGGCCGAAGAGATCATGAAACGTCTTTATAAGCCCTTTACCCTTAACGGACATCCCATCATTTTTATGGATGTTCCCTCGGCAGAAATGACAAAATATGCTGCAAACTCCCTGCTTGCTACCAAAATCAGTTTTATGAACGATATTGCCAACCTATGCGAAATTATAGGCGCCGATGTAAATATGGTTCGTAAAGGAATAGGCAGCGATTCGCGCATAGGACAAAAGTTTATTTATCCGGGTATTGGTTATGGCGGCTCATGTTTTCCGAAAGATGTAAAAGCATTAATCCATACTGCCGATGATAATGGCTACTCCATGCGGATACTCAAATCGGTGGAAGAAGTGAATGAAGATCAGAAATCAGTTCTGTTTAACAAACTAAATAAATACTTCAATGGTAAGCTAAAAGGCAAGACCATCGCCCTTTGGGGATTGTCGTTCAAACCACAGACCGATGATATGCGCGAAGCCCCGGCATTGATTCTTATAGATAAGCTTATTAAAGCCGGATGCAAGATAAAAGCCTACGATCCCGTGGCTATCGAAGAATCAAAACGCCGTATCGGAAATATTATTGAATATTGTAAGGACCAGTACGAAACGTTGATTGATGCCGATGCTTTGTTTTTAGTTACAGAGTGGACAGAATTCCGCTTTCCTAATCTCAATGTGATGAAAAAATTGCTGAAAACTTCCGTGATATTTGATGGACGCAATATTTATGATCCCAAAGAAATGAAAGCTGCCGGATTCGATTACTATTGTATTGGAGTTAAGAGTTAAAATAATATAAACCAGGGATTGGCTAAAAAACTTTTGAGTTCTAATGTTCTGTTTACCCGAAAGGGTGTGTTTCATGACGAATAATTTTAAAAAAAACTGTGTTTTAGCCTTTCCTATTAATATAAAAAAATGGGAAAACGTATTTTAGTTACCGGCGGAGCAGGATTTTTAGGCTCTCATCTTTGCGAACGATTGCTAAATGAAGGGAATGAAGTGGTATGCCTCGACAATTACTTCACCGGACAAAAAAAGAATATCGTTCATCTGCTTACCAATCCATACTTTGAATTGATAAGGCACGATGTTACCGCCCCTTTTTTAATTGAAGTGGACGAAATCTATAATCTTGCCTGTCCCGCTTCGCCTATCCACTATCAGTATAATCCCATCAAAACGATTAAAACGTCGGTGATGGGCGCTATTAATATGCTTGGGCTGGCAAAACGTATCAAGGCAAAAATTCTTCAGGCATCCACCAGCGAAGTGTATGGCGATCCAAAAATTCATCCACAGGAGGAAAGTTACTGGGGACATGTCAATCCGATTGGAATACGCGCCTGCTATGATGAAGGTAAACGTTGCGCCGAAACTTTGTTCATCAATTATCATCAACAAAACAATGTCCGTATTAAAATTATACGAATCTTCAATACTTACGGCCCGCGTATGCATCCCAATGATGGCAGGGTAGTTTCCAATTTCATCATGCAGGCATTGCACAACGAGGATATAACTATTTATGGCGATGGCTCCCAGTCACGTAGCTTCTGCTATGTTGACGATTTACTCGATGGTATGATCCGTCTGATGAATTCCCGTGAAGATTTTATCGGTCCGGTTAATGTGGGTAATCCCAACGAATTTACCATTAAGGAACTGGCCGAAAAGGTGATTGAACTTACAGGATCGAAATCAAAACTGATTTATCAACCCCTGCCTTCGGATGACCCTTTGCAACGGCAGCCAAACATTTCCTTAGCCAAAAAAGAATTGGGCTGGGAACCCAGGATCCAATTAAAAGAAGGTTTGATGAAGACTATTGAATACTTTAAATCTATAGAATAAATTTGAATTACGATTTACGAATTACGATTTACGATTTAAAATTTAAAAGACATTCCATGTTTCAAATAATAAATCAATAAAACGCCATATTTGCAACAGCCGATGATACTATTTATTGCTTTCAAAACAAGGAATGTCTATCAGGCATTTAAAAGACGCTCCATATTTCAAATAATAAATTAATAAAACGCTATATTTGCAACAGCCGATGATACTATTTATTGCTTTCAAAACATGGAATGTCTATCAGGCATTTAAAAGACGCTCCATGTTTCAAATAATAAACCAATAAAATGCTATATTTGCAACAATCGATGATACTATTTATTGCTTTCAAAACATGGAATGTCTAACAACTAACAACTATCAACAAACAACTAAATGAAACGAGCCATGAGAAGTTCTTTTCACACACGAGGATGATTATTGGCGAGTTTCATCTGACAAATAAAAAACAAATTATAAACAGATGAAAATACTTGTAACGGGCTGCAACGGACAACTCGGAAATGAAATACGGAAGATTGCAGGAGATTATCCTGCCATGTCATTTATTTATACTGATGTTGCCGAACTCGACATCACCGATATCAATAAAATAGATGAATTCGTTACCGCAAATCCTGTTGATGCCATCATCAATTGTGCCGCCTACACCAATGTGGATAAATCGGAAACGGAACGGGAAATAGCCTATAAAGTAAATGTTACGGCAGTGGGCAACCTTGCAGAAATAGCCGTGAAACATAAAGCGATGTTGGTTCACATTTCCTCCGACTATGTGTTCGGAGGCACAAGCTACAAACCCTATAATGAAGACGACCCCGTAAATCCCCAGGGCTACTATGCGATTACTAAATTTCAGGGTGAAGAAGCAATCCTTAAAACCGACGCTAAAGCGATGATCATCCGCACTGCATGGCTCTACTCCGAATTTGGAAATAATTTTGTTAAAACGATGTTGCGCCTGGGTAAAGAAAAAAAAGAACTTAATGTAGTCTTCGATCAGGTGGGCTCGCCTACGTATGCCGCCGACCTGGCAAAAGTCATACTCGATATTCTTCCGGAATATAATACCCAGGGAATAACCATCTATCATTACACCAATGAAGGCGTTTGCAGTTGGTATGACTTTGCTCGTAAAATAATGGAACTCTCAGGCAGCCCCTGTAAGATTAATCCTATCGAAACAAAAGATTATCCACTACCTGCACCCCGACCTCATTTTAGCGTGCTTAACAAATCAAAAATAAAATGTACCTTTGGGATTACGATTCCGCATTGGGAAACAAGTCTAATAATTTGTTTAAAAAATTTATTGACATGATGAAAAATATCGATCCATACATTTTATCCCGGGCCAACCAGTGGCTTGACGGGAATTACGATGCTGAAACCAAAGATGCAATCCGCTATCTGATTGAACGCGACACTGACGAACTTACGGATGCCTTTTACCGCGATCTCGAATTTGGCACCGGGGGATTACGTGGTGTTATGGGCGCCGGAACCAACCGTATGAATAAATATACGGTAGGCATGGCTACCCAGGGTTTAGCCAACTATCTTTTGATGATGTTCCCGGGCCTTAACGAAATTAAAATTGCCATTGCACACGACAGCCGCAACAATAGCCGATTCTTCGCACAAATTGCAGCCAACGTTCTTTCAGCTAACGGCTGCACCGTATTTCTTTTCGATGACCTCCGCCCTACTCCCGAATTGTCTTTTTCAATCCGTCATCTGGGATGCCAGAGTGGAATAGTGATCACCGCCTCACATAATCCTAAAGAATACAATGGATATAAGGTTTATTGGGATGATGGAGGACAACTGGTTCCGCCACACGACAAAAATGCAATTAACGAAGTGCAGAAGATCACTTCCGTGGATAAAGTTAAATGGGAAGGCGTACACGACAGGATTATATCCATCGGAAAGGAAATAGATGCAGTGTATCTTCAAAAAATAAAAGGACTTTCCCTTTCGCCCGAAGCCATCGAAAAGCATAAAGACCTGAAGATTGTTTATACACCGATCCACGGTTCGGGAGTAAATCTTGTTCCGCAAAGTTTAAAGAACTTCGGATTTCAAAATGTAAGCACCGTACAGGCACAATGTATTCCGGATGGCAATTTTCCCACCGTAAAATCGCCTAATCCCGAAGAACACGCTGCTATGAGTATGGCTATCGAACAGGCTCAGGAACTTGATGCCGATTTAGTGCTGGCTACCGATCCCGATGCCGACCGTGTAGGCGTTGCTATCAGGGACAACCATAACCAATTCATCCTTCTCAACGGCAATCAAACGGCTTCGCTACTCATCTATTATCTGCTCAACCAATGGAATGCCAAAGGAAAGATTAAAGGAAAGGAATTTATTGTCAAGACCATCGTTACCTCCGAATTACTTAAGAATATTGCCGATCAGTATAAAGTAGCCTGCTTTGATGTGCTTACCGGATTTAAATATATTGCCGAAATCATCCGCAAACATGAAGGTGAGCTAACCTTTATCGGTGGCGGCGAGGAAAGTTATGGATATCTTGTGGGCGATTTTGTCCGCGACAAAGATGCGGTAATCTCGTGCAGCATGATAGCCGAAACGGCAGCCTGGGCAGCTTCACAAGGCATCACATTATACGAACTTCTGCTCACCATTTATCATCAGTTTGGATTTTATAAGGAAAGTCTTTTATCGGTAACTAAAAAAGGAAAAGCCGGAGCCGAAGAAATTCAGCAGATGATGCTTGGATACCGGACCGCACCCCCGGCAAAAATCCATAATATTGAGGTGGTGACAATCAAAGATTACCTTAAAGGAACAGAAACGAACCTTGAAAAAGGATATGAACAACCACTCGGTCTTCCGAAATCAGATGTTATTCAGTTTTTCCTTGCCGATGGGAGCAAAATCACCGTTCGTCCGTCGGGTACCGAGCCTAAGATTAAATTTTATTTCGGTGTAAAGGGCGAATTAAAAGATAAAAATCAGTTTGCCGAAACCGATGCCTTGTTAGACGAAAAACTAAAAGGAATAATTGCCTCGATGAAGCTTGGGTAATTGGTTAATTAGCCAATGTACAAATGTTTTAATGAGATAATTTGATAATGTGCTGATATACTAATGCTACCAAAGCATAATTTCGCGTGGAGCAAATGAAATACTGATTTGCTGATTAGGATTTGCTGAAAGACACGTAAAAACCACGAAGTGGTTAACTATGAATAGCCCCGATAGCATATCGGGATAAAAATGTTCTGCAAACTAAAAACCCCGATAGGGGTTCAATAGGGTTACCATTGAACCCTTTCCGGGTTCACTGACGATAAAATTGATCCATACCCCGAATTTCATTCGGGGCTATTTAAATTAAATCCTTTCAGGATTTTGAGAAAACAAGTATTCAAACAAAATTTCCCAAGTATACAATAATATTTAGTTTCTATTACATAATCATGCAAATCAAGGATTGAAACCTTCTCTGTGCAACTCTGTGTTTCCTCTGTGTAGCTCTGTGTTATAAATTAAATTACACAGAGAACCACAGAAAATTCACGGAGAACCACGGAGTTTTTCTGTGTAAGTAATTGGACAAATAGAATGTCGTATATCAGAAAAGAATGGAGCACGCATTCCTCAGATAAAACGGACAGGTGCTGATAATAATATAAACACAGCAAAATTTGTGTTCTGTTCTTGAGTCGTTCAAATCCGATTATACAATAATATTTAGCTTCTATTACATAATCATGCAAATCAAGGATTGAAACCTTCTCTGTGTAACTCTGTGTGTCCTCTGTGTAGCTCTGTGTTATAAATTAAATTGCACAGAGAACCACAGAGAATTCACGGAGAACCACGGAGTTTTTCTATGTAAGTAATTGGACAAATAGAATGTCGTATATCAGAAAAGAATGAAACATGGATTCCTCAGATAAAACGGACAGGTGCTTATAATAATATAAACACAGCAAAATCTATGTCCTGTTCTTGAGTCGTTCAAATACAATGATACAAG
>Ga0268360_1000962_pt1 | contig 36142 bp, 22 predicted proteins | sample BioMet11_FD_192465 | JGI IMG/M metagenome (GOLD analysis project Ga0268360, IMG submission 192465) | Sewage microbial communities from Oakland, California, United States - Biofuel 11 (Illumina Assembly) | ecosystem: Engineered > Wastewater > Sewage > Unclassified | place: USA: California... | reverse complement strand
TGCAGCTCGGGGACAAGAACCTCATCCCCGTGCTCCTCTATCTCTTCCACCGCATCGAAACGGCGCTCGCCGGGCAGCCGGCGCTGCTCATTCTCGATGAAGCCTGGATCATGCTCGGGCATCCGGTTTTTCGGGAAAAGGTGCGGGAGTGGCTGAAGGTCATGCGCAAGGCCAACTGCGCCGTGGTCCTGGCCACCCAAAGCCTCTCCGACGCGGTGCGTTCGGGCATCATGGACGTGCTCGTCGAATCCTGCCCCACCAAGATCCTCCTGCCCAACCTTACGGCCAGGCAGGATGGACAGTGGGAACTCTACACCGGCATGGGCTGCAATGCCCGGCAGATCGAAATCGTGGCCACGGCCACGCCCAAGCGGGACTACTACGTGATGGCCCCCTCGGGACGTCGGCTCATCCAGCTTGCCTTGCAGAAAAAGGGGCTCGCCTTCGTCGGGGCCTCGGACAGGGACAGCATCTCCCGGATCAAGGAACTTTCCAGCCTTCACGGCCAGGACTGGCCCCGGTTCTGGCTGCAGGAAAAAGGAGCGGCTTGACCATGAAAAGAACTCTCATGTCGCTTTGCGTCTCCATGTGCCTTGTTCTCGCCACCGTTTCTCCCGGAAATACCTTGGTCGTCTACTGCACCAATTGCAGCGAGATGTTCACCCAGGCCTTGGAACGGGTCACCAATCTGTCGCAACTGGAAACCCTTATTTCCCAGTACCAGGAGGCGGTCACCCAGACCATCGAACAGATCGAAATGGTCGCCAATCAGGTCAAGCAGTACCAGAACATGGTGCAAAATACCGTCAAGCTTCCGGCCCAGCTCATCAACAAGGTCACCGGCACCTTCAAGCAGCTGGCCAGCCTGACCAAGAGTCTCCAGACCCAGGCCGGCGACATCGCGGCCATGGGCAGTATTTTTAACGATATCTACGGGAACTCGGACTTTCTCAAGGGGATAGCCAAGGCCGGCACCGGCACGACGCGGACCGTCAACGCCCAGTACCAGGCCAAGCTGGAGGAGTGGTCCTCGGAAACGCAACGGGCGTCCAAGGCCGCATTTCAGGTCACCGGCGAACAGCTCGATGACCTCATGAACAACGCCGACGACTTCGACAGCCACATTGGCGATCTCCTCAGCACCCCTGATGGCCAGATGCAGGCCCTGGAGTCGGCCAACGAACTGGCCGCCTTGCAGCTCAAGGAGGCCCGGGAGCTGCGGACCCTGCTTGTCACGTCCACCCAGGCGAACATCCAGGACCGGATGAAGACGGAAAAGCAGGACGAACTGCGTTCCACCTGGTGGCAGGAGATGACCAAGACCGACAAGCTCCAAGGGATCAGCGGCAAAAGTCCCAAGGCCGATCCGTTCTGAGGCTCCGAGGCACGGTCATGGCCAGCAAGTTCTCACAACTCCTGCTCCCAGCCGTCACGGTCGCTCTGGCGCTTCTGGCCGTGCTGGTCCTGCCGGCAAGTGTATTGGCCGCCGGACCGTCACCGGACGCCATCTCCCAGATTGCCCAGGAGTTCTACACCAAGACTTCCGCCTGGTCGGGCACGCTCAAGTCCTTCGCCTTTGCTTTGTTCCGTTGGACCGTGATGCTCGAAATCGCGCTCTTCGGCATCCGCATGGCCCTGCAGCGCTCCCAGCTCCCGGATATCCTCAGTCAGTTCGTCATGACGTTGCTCTTTGCCGGATTCATCGCCGCCGTAATCAACAACTATGCGGAATGGTCCTGGAACCTGATCCGAGGCTTGGCCTCCACAGCCGACTCCCTGGGAACGGCCCAGACCTCTTCGGACGCGCCGCTGCGCACCGGCCTCAATCTCGTGCAGGTCATCCTGGACAAGGTCTCCATCACCTCACCGGCCGAATCCATCGGCTACATCGTGGCCGCACTGGTGGTTCTGATCTGCTTCGCCCTCATGACCGCCCAGATCCTGCTGATCAAGTGCGAGGCCATGGTGGCCATGAACGCCAGCGTCATCCTGCTTGGCCTTGGCGGCTCCTCACTCTTCAAGGAATACGCCATAAACGTCATGCGCTACGCCCTGGCCGTGGCCTTCAAGCTCTTTGTCCTGCAACTGCTGCTCGGCCTCGGCATGACGTTTATCACCGACATGGAGCTTTCCGAAGCCACCCTCCAGGACATCTTCGTGGTCATCGGCGTTTCCGTGGTGCTCTTGGCTCTGGTCAAGACCATCCCGGATGTCTGCGCCGGCATCATTAACGGTTCCCACGTCACCGGCGGCCATGCCCTGGCCGCCACGGCCGGGGCGGTGCTCGGCGGCGCGGTCGGCTTTGCCGCCGGCACGGTGGCCACGGCAGCCGGGGCCTCCATGGGGCTTAAAAGCGTTCGGGCGGCCTCGCAACTGGCCACGGAAAGCGGGGCCACGGGCTTGGGCAAGGTCGGCCACATGGCCCAAAGCCTTTACAGCGCCCACCAGCAAACCCGGGCCGAACACCCCCGGGCCAGCCATGCGCTGCGCCTGCGCAGCAAGATGGAATCCCGGCTTCAGGCCAAGAAAATGGAAAACGCCATGCGGGAGGAAGGCGCCGATGCCAACGGGGAATAGCACCCAGGCCGTTACCACCGCTCCAGGCCAGAATCCCTACCTGAATGGGCGGGAAGAATGGTTGGAGCGCTACGGCAACTACATCAAACGGGCGGCCCAGTGGCGTCTCATGGCCGTCTTCTGCCTGCTCCTGGCGGCCGGCTCCGTCGCCGCCAATGTCATCATGGCCGCCCAGTACAAGGTGGTGCCCTACATCGTCGAGGTGGACCGGATTGGCCAGGCCGCTGCCGTCTCCCGGGCCGATCTGGCCTCGCCGGCACCCAAGCGCCTGATCCAGGCGGAGCTGGCCAACGTGATCATGAACTGGCGCACCGTGACCGCTGACCTGGACCTGCAAAAAAAGATGGTCGAGCGCCTGTCCTTCTTCATGGCTGGGTCAGCCAAAGGGCAGATGCGCCAGTGGTACGGGGCCAACAATCCCTTTGACCGGGCCAAGGAAGGCAAGCTGGTCCAGGTTTCCATCAAAGGCTTGCCATTGCCTGTCAGCCAGGACTCCTGGCGGGTCGAGTGGACGGAAACCGTGCGCGGCCACACCGGGGCTGTGCTGGTCGATCCCCAGACCTTCGAGGCCACCCTGACCGTGCAGCTCCAGCCGCCGGCCACCGATGCTCAGGTGATGCAAAACCCCGGTGGCATCGCCATCACCGGTCTGTCGTTTTCCAGGGTGCTCAGTGGCGGTTCGGACAAATAACCGCAGGAGAGGGAGGAAAAACGGATGCGCGGGAAGATACTGCTTTTGGCCTTGTTGCTGTGCCTTCACGGGCAACTTGCCTTGGCCCAGGACGGGAAGGACAAGATCACTTTGGATGCGGCGCGAAAGACCATGGACGCGCCTCTGGAACGCCAACTGCCGGAAAACGGTGAGGCAGGCATTGAGACGCCTGGGCCGCTTCCGCCCATGCCCGATTACATCAGCGACAAGCCGGTCAGGCTCACGGCCAAGGAACGCAAGGCCCTGGAGTTGGCCCAGGATTGGGCGGCCAAATCCGTAACGCCAAGTCGCGACGGCAACGGCCGGGTGCTCTACGTGCACGGCGCGAGCCTGCCCACGGTCATCGCCTCGCCGTTTCAGGTCTGCGACGTGGAATTGCAGCCGAGCGAAACCCTTAACGAAGTCGTGGTCGGCGACTCGGCCCGCTGGCTCGTGGACGTGAGCAAATCCGGTTCGGGTGAAAGCGAAACTGTGCACCTGCTCATCAAGCCGGTGGATGCGGGCCTGGAAACCTCCGCCGTGGTCACCACCAACCGCCGCGTCTATCACCTGCGGCTGGTGTCCCAGCGCACTGGGCATACCCCGTATGTCGGCTTCACCTACCAAGAAGACCATGTCCGCCACTTCAAGGAACAGGCCGCCAAGGACGCCAGGGAAAAACTGTGGCGCACGGCCTCGGTCGGCGGCCGGGACATGGATTTGAGCAGGCTGAACTTCGGCTACGCCCTCAAGGGCCGGGCCTCCTGGAAACCCACCCAGGTCTACGACGACGGCAAACAAACCTTCATCCGCCTTCCCGAGTCAACGGCCACCGGGGAAATGCCGATCCTGCTCGTGCGCAAAGCCTCGGGCAACGTGCTGGTCAACTACCGGGTGAAGGAGCGGACCATGGTCATGGACGGTCTCTTTGACCGGGTTCTGCTCATCGTCGGCGTGGGCAGCGACCAGGAGAAAATCGAAATCACACGGGAGAAAAGCTGATGCGCATCTCCATCATCTCTCTCTGGTTGGGGCTCTTGCTGGCTGGCTGTGCACCCCGGCACATCGGATCATTCAGCGCTGAGGGGATCACACCGAAGCAGGAAGCGGTCATTGCCGAGGACGCGGCGGTCAAGCTCGCGGATGCATACCCTCCGGGCAGGACAGTCTTGCACCTGGAGCTCTCCAAGAGCGGGCATTTCAATGCGGTTCTGGAAAGTCGGTTGCGGGAACGCGGGTTCCGCCTGGAAGCGGCCGGCGGCTCGGGCGTCCTGGCCGTGGCTTACACCCTCGACGCCATCAAGGACGAGCCCGGCGTCTGGTACCTCAACATCAAAGCCTCCGACGGGTTTTCCTTCTCCAGGGTCTACGCCCTTGGTCCAGAGACCAAGCCCGACGGCGGCATGGTGCAGACCTCTTCGCCTGAGAAGGGGGAAGCATCGGGATCCGGGAATCCTCCGGAGGGCAAGACCCTCCCGCAATAGTCTCCTGCGAGCATCGGAAATACCATGTCCGACAACAGCCCAAACGAATTCACGCCCCCGGGAGCGTCCGGTCTGACCGTGGCCAGGATGAGCAAGAAACCGCTCCTCCTGGTCCTTCTTGTCGGCCTCATCCTGGCGGCGGTTCTGATCTATTCGGTCAACTTCTCCGAGCGCCGCAAAAAGGACGACGCGAGGCTGACGGCGGATGCGGCCGCCGACAAGCCATTGCTGCCTGTGAATGCCGGCCCGGGACTGGCGACGTCGCCTTCCAAGGAGAAGACCCCGGCGATTCTTGAGCCACAAAAGCCGATTGTCGTCGTCGCCCCGAAGAAAAACGACCAGGCCGAAGCCTGGCGGCGGGAACAGGAGCAACTTCGCCGCTACAAGCTGCAGGCCCAGCTCAGTGCCCTGTCTTCTCCGCTGAGTGCCATGAAAGGGGAGCAGACACGGCAGACGGCCGCACAAGCGAATCCAAGAACGGGCGTCCCGGAGGGCCGGCAGCAGGAGACAGGGGACGGGGCAAAGGGTTTGGCGGCAAGCCTCGCCGGACTCGCTCCCGGCGACTACAATCCGGCGGCCAACAAGGACAAGGAAGCGTTTTTCTCTCGTGCCAGGCTGCAAGGGGGAACGGACAAGGAATGGACGCTGCCCGGCACGCGCACGCCCGGCCAGCCCTTTGAAGTCAAAACCGGCACGGTCATCCCCGGCGTCATGATCACGGGCATCAATTCCGACCTGCCGGGCTCGATTATCGCCCAGGTCAGCCAGAACGTCTTCGACACGGCCACGGGCCGTTATCTGATCGTCCCCCAGGGCTCCAAGCTGTTCGGGGTCTATGATTCCCGGGTCATCTACGGCCAGTCGCGGGTGCTCGTGGCCTGGAACCGGATCATCTTCCCGGACGGCTCGGCCGTCACCCTGGGTGCCATGCCCGGCGCGGACATGAGTGGCTACGCCGGGTTCAACGACGAGGTGAACAACCACTATCTCCGTGTGTTCGGCTCCGCCGTACTCATGTCGCTCATTTCCGGCGGCAACGCCTTCGCCATGGACTCCCTCAACGTGAAAGGGAACACTTCAAGCAACGTCCCCTCGATGCAGGACGAGATGGCCTCGGCCCTGGCCAGTCAGCTCGGCCAGACCACCACCAAACTTCTGGAGAAAAACCTCAACATCAAGCCGACGCTGGAAATCCGCCCCGGCTACCAGTTCAACATCATCGTGACCAAGGACATGGTCATGAAGGCTCCATATGTGCCGCTTCGGTAAGTTGCGCAAGCAGTCAACCGGCGTCGGTGCCCCCGGCCTGCGGAGGCGTTTCAGACGTTCTGCCCTTCTGGGAGCAGAACTCCAGGTAGTCCTCGATGGAATCCGCCAAGGCCCCTTTAAGCTCGTCATGGGTACGTCCCTGGAAGGTGATCACATCCGTCAGATGCATGACCTCACCGTGAAACAGGCCTGCGCCGTGGTCATACTCGCACCGGCCCTGATAGCCCTTATAGATCAATATTTCCATATCCTTGCTTCCTCGGGAACAATTATAGAACGGCTCCATGCGGTCGCGTCAAGGAGGAGAATCAGGTCGGCAATACAGCCCAAGGGGCGTAATGGTGCCTGCTGACCGACCCTACGGTCTCGGGAAGGCCAGACGGCAGCGCCGTTCCCGTTGGCCGTATCTCGTCTTTGTGGCCGTCCTGGCTGTGCTCGCCATGTCCGTCGCCACCCAGCGCGTGGCCTCACTGTATGGATTCCAGCCCGCACTGGGAACTCCTCTGGCCAGGGGCTTCGGGGCCTCCTGGTATGTCCCGTGGAAGATCTTCGACTGGCAAGGGCGGATCGCGGACCGGCAGGGCCACATCCAGAAGTCGCTGGCCATTGCCCAGGCCATCTTCATCCTGCCCCAACTCCTGATTCTCGGGTTGTGGCTCGGCCGGATGCGCTTAAGCGATGGCCGCGATGACCTGCACGGCTCGGCCCGTTGGGCTGAGGAAGCCGATATCCAGGCCATGGGACTTCTCGATGGCCAGGGCGCCTATGTCGGGGGCTGGATCAAGACCTTTCGCGGTCTCCCGGCTCTGGGACGCTCCCTTGGCGGGAAGCCGGCGTCCGTGCAGCGCTATCTGCGCCATAGCGGACCGGAGCACATCCTGTGTTTCGCGCCGACTAGGTCCGGCAAGGGCGTGGGCCTCATCCTGCCCACGCTGCTTTCCTGGCCAGGCTCCAGCGTGGTTTTCGACATCAAGGGCGAGAATTGGAACCTCACCGCCGGATACCGGAGGTCCATCGGTCATACGGTGCTCAAGTTCGATCCCTCCGACGCCACGGGCGCTTCAGCCTGCTTCAATCCCCTGGAAGAAATCCGGTTGGAGACTATCCACGCCATCCCCGATGCCCAAAATCACGTCGGCATGATCCTGGACCCTCAGGGCAAGGGGTTGCCCGACTATTGGAACAAGGCGGCTTTCGCCTTTCTCGGCGGGACGCTGCTGCACTGCATGGTCATGGTCAGGCACAAGGAGCAGCGCACGGCAACGCTTTTTGACCTCTCCCGCACGCTGGCCGACGCCCACCGGGGAGTTCGGGAACTCTTCCAGGAGATGCTGGACACCGATCATACCGCCTTGCTGGATACGATTTTCCCCGAAGGGCACCAGGGCCAGGACCTGCACGTCTTCATCGCCTCGGCCGCTCGGGAGATTTTAAACAAAGCCGACAATGAACTCTCTGGCGTGGTCTCCACGGCCGTGGCCAACCTGGCGCTGTACCGCGACCCGGTGGTGGCCCGGAACATCGGCCGCTCGGATTTCCACTTGGCCGATCTCATGCACCATGAAAAGCCCGTCAGCCTCTATCTGGTCATCAGCCCGGCGGACATCGACCGCCTGCGCCCGCTCATTCGCATCGTCGTAAATCTGCTTTTAAGCCGGGCCACGGCCCGCCTGAACTTTGGAGAGAAGTCCGAAGGCGCGGCCCGCAGGCACCGGCTCCTGTTGCTCCTGGATGAATTCACCGCCCTGGGCCGCCTCGACAGCATCGAACGGGCCATCGCCTACATGGCCGGCTACGGCATCAAAGGCTATTTCATCGTCCAGGATATCGTGCAGTTAAGCGCCGTGTACGGCAAAGACAACGGGCTTATGGCCAACTGCCACATCCGCGTGGCCTACGCCCCCAACACCATCGAGACCGCCCAGGTGCTTTCCGCCATGACCGGCAAGACCACGGTGGTGGAGAAGAAGACCTCGCTTTCTGGGTCGCGTAGCGGCTCGCTGAAAAACGCTTCGGTAAGCGTTTCGGAAACCGCCCGGCCGCTTTTGACCGAAGACGAATGCATGCGCCTGCCCGGTCCCCAGAAGGATGCCACGGGCAAGGTCATCGCCCCGGGCGACATGCTGGTTTTCTGCGCCGGCCGGCCGCCCATCTACGGCCGGCAAATTCTGTATTTCCTGGACCCGGTCTTTTCGCGCCGGGCGCGCCTCGAAGCGCCTCTGGTCTCGGACTCACTCTACCGCGAAATCGCCGTGCCCTCGGTTAATGAACCCGAGCACGCCCCCGCCGCAGAACAGCAGGACAAGAGCAAGGGGTATGAAAGTTATCTTGAGCGTGTGTAGCCTGACGCTGGCAGCCTTGGGTCTCTTTTGGATCTTCGGTCTGCGGATTAATGCCACGGCCTCGATGCCCCGAGGCGTCTACCTTCTTGTCCCCGGCGCTCTGGAACGCGGCGATCTGGCCAGCGTCTGTCTGGAGAATGGGTCTTTCGCCACCATGGCCCTGAAGCGGAACTATCTCCGGCCCGGTTCCTGCCCCAATGGCCTGGAGCCCCTGCTCAAGCGCGTCGCCGGCATGCCGGGTGACCATATCGAGGTTGGCCAGGACGGCATCGCGATCAATGGAAAGTTGTGGTCCCAAAGCCGAGTTGTTGCCCGGGACAGCTACGGCCGTCTCATGCCTGAGGCCAAGAACTTCAGATCGAGAACGATCCCGCCAGGCTTGGCGCTGGTGCTCTCCGACCGGCATCCCGGTGGCTTCGACAGCCGTTATTTCGGGTTGGTCCCCATGGCCAGCCTGCGCAAGGTCGAACCTGTATTTCTCTTGGATCCCAAAGGAGAATGACATGGACAAGAACCGTCTCATGGCCGCAGCCAACGTCGTAGACTCCCAGGCCACGGAACTCCCTGACCTCGGCATTCCGGTCGATCCCGACGTGGCGGACTTCATGGGCGCTTTCGAGGAAACGGCCGTTGGCCTCGATGACCTGGACGATCCGGACACGGACGCGGTGGAGGCTGGCCATGGCCGCTGACAAGAAAACCCGCAAATCCTTTCACGAGGAGTTTGCCGAAAAGATCATCGAGGACCTGAAGCGCGGCGTGGCCCCCTGGCAAAAGCCCTGGCAGCCCGGCGAGGTGCTTGCGCCCATGAATCCGGTTTCCGGCACGGTCTACAGTGGCATCAACCGGGTCATGCTTTCCCGGTACGGCTTCGACGACCCGCGCTGGATGACGCTGCGGCAGGCCAACACCGTGGATTGTCGGGTTAGGAAGGGAGAGAAGTCACAGACCATCGTCTACTGGCAATTCACCAAAGAGGAGCCAGCCAAGGACGACGACGAGCAGCCGGTCCTGGACGACAAGGGCAACCAAGTCATGGAGAAGGTCGAGCTGACCCGGCCCATCGTGCGTTTCTCCTCGGTCTTCCACGTGAGCCAGCTTGCCGGCGAGATTCCTCCTTTGGACAAATCGGTTCTGGTGCCGCCCTGGGACCCGAACGAAAAAGCCGAGGCCATCCTTCACAACTCCGGTGCGGTCATCAAGCACAACCAGCGCAACCGGGCCTTCTACAGCCTGAGCACGGACGAGATCTGCCTGCCGCCCAAAGACCACTTCATGGGGCAGGACACTTACTACGCCACGGCCCTGCACGAGCTTGGCCACTGGACTGGCCATGTCTCGCGTTTGGCTCGGGAATTCGGGCCATTCGGCTCCGAAGTCTATGCCCGGGAGGAGTTGCGGGCGGAAATCGCCTCCTGGATGCTCGGCCAGGACCTGGGTATCGGGCACGATCCGGGACAGCATCTGGCGTATGTGGGGTCCTGGATCAAAGCCCTGGAGAAGGACCCCTTCGAGATCGTCCGGGCCTGTCGGGATGCGGAAAAAATCAAACATTACGTAATCACTATGGAACAAAAGCAGGAACGCCGTCAGGAGAAGACCGAGGTGCGCGAAGAGGAAGTTGCAGCCCGCGCTCCGCTGGGCGTCCATGCTTCCGAACAGGATACCGTCAGGGAGCCGGCCGATCAAAAGGTCTTCCTGGCTGTGCCCTACCGGGAGAAGGGGAGGGCCAAGGCTGTCGGGGCCAACTGGGACCCCGAGGCCAAGCTCTGGTACGCCCCCGAAGGCGCGGACATGGCCAAACTCAAAGGCTGGTTGCCAGAGAAGATGCCGGAGGCTGCACCCGTCATGCCGCCACAAGTCGAATTTGCCCTGGCGCTGAAGGCTGCCGGCCTGGACCTTAGCGACCAGGAACCGGTTATGGACGGGAAAATTCACCGAACGCCTCTTGTGGACGGGACAGCGGACAAGCTCGACGGTGCCTATGTGGGTTACCTGGACGGCATCCCGGCCGGGTTCATCCAGAACCATAAGACCGGCGAGAAGGCCAACTGGAAAGCAACCGGGCATGTGCTCTCCGACGAGCAGAAGGCGGCCCAGAGGTCCGAAGCGGAAAATCGCCGGGAGCAACAGGAGAAGGCCTCCAAGTATGACCTTTCAAAGTTTGCCAATGCCAAGGGAGTCGAGCCGGGCAGGTCAGTCTAGTCGGTCCTGAAAAACGTAATCCCCCCACGCCTGTTCGTCTGGTCAAAGGACGTTCCACATATTGCCAAAATGTCAAAGGCGACAAAAATATTTTTTTCTTGTTTATAAAATTCGCCTGTATCAAAAGCAAGTTATGCAATAGCGCCATATTGAAAAGTAGTATTTACACAAAAAAATGAATAATTTGCGGGGGTAAACAATGCTTCGCGAGGAAGGATGTGGACAATAATTGATAGCGACCTTTCATGGTTATTGCGTTATACAGGGAGGGATCATCGGATACAGATTTGAGACACGCCAAGAGGTGGAGGTCTTCATCATGAGAATTCTCCTTGTTTATCCAACCTATCCAGACACCTTCTGGAGCTTTAAACATATATTGCCGTTTATCTCCCGAAAAGCGGCCTTTCCGCCGCTGGGCCTGCTGACGGTCGCCGCCATGCTGCCGGCGCAATGGGACAAGCGACTTGTCGATGCCAACGTCGCGCCCCTTCGCGACGAGGACTTGGCCTGGGCGGATATGGTTTTTATCAGCGCCATGGTCGTGCAGGAGACCGGAGCCAAGGACGTCATCGCCCGCGCCAAGGCCATGGGGAAACGCATCGTGGCTGGCGGACCGGCCTTTACCGCCCAGCCCGAGCGCTTTCCGGGCGTGGACCATCTCGTCCTCAACGAGGCCGAGATCACGTTGCCGCTGTTCCTTGAGGATCTGGCCCGGGGGACGCCCAAACCCCTTTATACCGCGAGCGACAGGCCGGACATCTCGCGCACGCCCATCCCGCAATGGGATCTGATCAACTTCCGGGACTATGTGACCATGTCCGTGCAATATTCACGCGGCTGCCCGTTCGATTGCGAGTTTTGCGACATCGTGGTTTTAAACGGTCGTCTTCCCAGGGTAAAATCGCCAAGCCAGATGCTGCGTGAACTGGAAAGCCTGCACGACGCCGGCTGGCGCGGCCCGGTTTTTATCGTGGACGACAATTTCATCGGCAATATTGCCTCGGTGAAACAATTCCTGCCCCGGCTCGTCGACTGGCAGGCCCAGCACCGCTATCCCTTCAAATGCATGACCGAGGCGAGCATCAACCTGGCCCGGGATGGCGAACTGGTGCGCCTGCTGAGCAAAGCCAATTTCCATAAGATCTTCATTGGCATCGAGACGCCCTCCACGGACAGTCTCAAGGAATGCGGCAAGAAACAGAATGTGGCAACGGATTTCTCTGAGGCGATCAAGACGCTGCATCAAAACGGCCTGCAGGTCATGGGCGGGTTCATCGTCGGATTCGACAGCGACACGGAAAGCATCTTCGAACAGCAAATCCGTTTCATCCAGAAAATCGGGGTAGTCACGGCCATGGTCGGCATCCTCACCGCCATGCCCAAAACACGGCTCTGGCAACGACTCAAGGCCGAGAACCGGCTTCTTGGCGACGCCACTGGAGAAAACACGGACGCCAGCCTGAACTTCATCCCGGCCATGAACCGTGAAGTCCTGATCAATGGCTACAAACGCCTCCTGTCCACGCTTTACGCTCCCAATTACTACTATGACCGCATCAATATATTTCTGAGGAATTACAATCCAACAGCCCGGGGCAAACTTGTCAGGAGCGATTTCCGCGCCTTTCTCAAGAGCCTGTGGCGGATCGGTATCCTGTCCCGGGCCAGGTTCGATTATTGGAAGCTCATTATAAAAACAGCCCTGACCAAGCGAAAGGCCCTGCCCGTGGCCGTGGAACTGGCCATCCTCGGCCGGCACTTTCAGTTGGTCGCCAAGCGGGCTCTTTTGGCCACGGATGCCTGGGCCGACGCCCCTCCGGATAATTCCTCCCATACCATGTGAGGCAGGAACAGCGAAAGAGGACAACGGTCGGGGCGCGTGGTTCATTGTAGTAGTGTCGCTACCGCGAGCTTCAGTCTCTTGGAAATCAATCAGAACAATTTCACCGGATGTTGAGACCAATAACGAGGGTGACAACCTGGCTTAAGATCGCAGCAGATAGATGACATAATGCCACCCCTGCGCGCAAGATCTCGGGCTCAATCAAGGAATGCAGATGCGCATCAAAGAGTTCGGATTGAAAACCCTAGCGCGCCACGCCATGGGAAACAAGCAGGATGCCGAGTTGCTGCGCTCGGAACTGTATAGTCTCAAGCAGCTCACGCTTCACGCCGTCAAACTGGCCGGCCTGCATGTCCTTGATCCGCACCCGGGGCCGGACATGTTGCTGCCTCGGCTTGCGGACAATGCCCGGGCGTTGCGGGCGGCCTATGACATCGTGACGGTCACGGCCACGCCGGGGGGACGGATCGTGCCGGCCGAAGCCTGGTTGCTCGATAATTTTTATCTCATCGAGCAACAGATCAGTCTGGCCCGCCGGCACCTGCCCCGGGGCTACAGCCGGCAGTTGCCGCGACTGGCCGAGGGACCATCGGCCGGATTCCCTCGCATCTATGACCTGGCGCTGGAACTGATCTCGCACATGGACGGCCGCGTCGACAACGACAACGCCACCCAGTTCGTTGCCGCCTACCAGACCGCCGAACCCCTGATGCTCGGCGAATTGTGGGCCTTCCCGATCATGCTCCAGCTCGCGCTGCTGGAGAACATCCGCCGCATAGGGATCCGCATCGCGCGTCGACGCGAGGAGCGCGACGCGGCCATCACCTGGGCGCAGCGCATGCAGGCCACGGCGGAAAAGGAACCGAAAAAGCTTATCCTGCTGCTGGCTGAATTCGCCAACGCCGATGTGCCGCTGACCGCAGCCTTTGTGGAGGAATTCCATGCCAGGCTCCTTACCCAGGGAGCCTCCATGGCCTTCATTCAGACGTGGATCGGCCAAAAACTTCTCGAACAAGGGGTGACCGCCACCCAGCTTTCCGAGGCCGCCGGCCGGACCGCCGCGACCAACCAGCTCTCCATCGCCAACAGCATCGGCAGCCTGCGTTTCATCGGGGCCATGGACTGGAAAAAGTACGTCGAGTCCTTAAGCCTCGTCGAACAGACCTTGCGTGAAGATCCGGCCGGGATGCACGCCCGCCAGGATTTCGCCACCCGCGACCGCTACCGGCATGTCGTCGAGGAGGTGGCCAGGGGCAGTTCGCAAAGCGAACTGGCGGTGACCCGGCAAGTTCTCTCGCTTGCGCGCGCGGCGGCGCAACGCCTCGGCGCCGACGACCGCGCCGCCCATGTCGGCTATTATCTGCTCGATCGGGGACGCCCCCTGCTGGAACGGACGATCGCTTCCCGTCCGTCGCTTGCGGCCTGGGCCGGCCGGGCGAATCGGACGGTCCGCCTGGTCCTGTACCTCGGCCCCATCCTGCTGCTGACCATCCTTATGGCCTGGGTCGCATTGGCCGCTTTCGGCGGGTTTGCGCCGGAGGACTGGCGGTATTGGCTTGTCTCGATCACTGCCCTGCTTAGCGGCTCGGCCCTGGCCGTCCCGCTGGTCAACCTGGCCGCGACCTGGCTTTTGCCGCCGCGCACCCTGCCCCGGTTGGATTTTTCCCAAGGCATCCCGGCCGAGCACCGCACCATGGTGGTTGTCCCGACCCTGCTCGGCTCCCCCCAAGATATCGACAGCCTGGCCGAAGCCCTGGAGATCCGCTACCTCGGCAATCGCGACAACAATCTGTTTTTCGCCTTGCTGACGGATTTCCCCGATGCGCCCGAGCGCATGCTGCCAACCGACGCCGCCTCGCTGGCCCATGCCCGCGCGGCGCTTGAGGCGCTGAACACCACCTATCGCGACGACCGGCCGTGCATCTTCTTCCTGTTCCACCGCCCCCGGGAGTGGAACCCCTCCGAACGGACCTGGATGGGCCACGAGCGCAAGCGCGGCAAACTGGAGCAGTTTAACGCCCTCCTGCGCGGGGAAGCCGTATCCGCTTTCTCGGAGACCGTGGGCGATGCGTCCATCCTCTCTTCGATCCGCTACGTCATCACCCTGGACACCGACACGCAACTGCCCCGGGACGCGGCCCGGGCGCTGGTCGGCAACATGGCCCATCCGCTCAATCGCCCGGTCTACGACGCCGCCAAGGGGCGCATCGTCCGTGGCCACGCCATCCTGCAACCCCGCGTTTCCATCAGTCTGGCCAGCGCCGGGCAGTCGCGCTTCGCGAAACTCTTCGCGGGCGAAGCCGGCATCGATCCCTATACCCGCGAAGTGTCCGACGCCTACCAGGACATTTTCGGCGAGGGGTCGTTTATCGGCAAGGGCATCTACGACGTGGACGCCTTCCGCCAGGCCGTGGACGGGCGCTTTCCGGAAAACCTCATCCTGAGCCACGATCTCCTGGAAGGCGGCTACGCCCGCTCCGCCTTGGTGACCGACGTGGATCTCATCGAGGAGCACCCGCGCAGCTATGCCATGGATGTCAGCCGGCGGCACCGCTGGATACGGGGGGACTGGCAACTGGCCGGCTGGCTGATGCCGCGCGTGCCCGGACCATCCGGAGCCGGCGGGATCAAAACACGGCGGCAACCGAATCCGCTGACGGCCCTGTCGGTGTGGAAGCTGTGTGACAACCTGCGCCGCAGCCTCGTCGCGCCGTCGCTGTGCGCCTTGCTGGTCCTGGGCTGGCTCTTTGGGCCCGGGCCGGCCTGGTTCTGGACGCTGCTCGTCCTGGGTGTGGTTTTCCTGCCCGTTTTGCCGGGAGCCTTGCTCGAACTCGCGCGCAAGCCCGGGGAACGGTCCTGGCCAGCGCAACTGCGCCAGACCGGCAAATCGGCCGTCCGGCCGCTCTTGCTCGCGCTGTTGGCCCTGACTTTTTTGCCCTACGAGGCGCTTGTCTGCCTGGACGCGATTGCCTGCTCGGGCCTGCGCATGCTGTTTACGCGGCGGGGTCTCCTGCTCTGGCACGGACCCGCCTATGCCCGGCGCAACGTGCGCCGCACCCTGGGCGATTTTGCCCTGGAGATGTGGTTCGCGCCGAGCCTGGCCGTGGCGTTGGCCTTGACGCTGACGCTTGGCCAACCGGCGGTCTTGCTCTCCTGCGCGCCCGTCTTGCTCCTTTGGCTGGTCTCGCCGGTCGTGGCCTGGTGGATCAGCCGGCCGCTTTCAGCCCCGGTACAGGAACTGACCATCGATCAGCAGCTGTTTTTGCGGGGAGCGGCCCGGCGCACCTGGCACTTCTTCGCGCAATGCGTCGGCCCGCTCGACAACTGGCTGCCGCCCGACAATTTTCAGGAATACCCCAGCGAGATGCTCGCCTCGCGCACCTCACCGACGAATATCGGCCTGGCCTTGCTCGCCAATCTGGCCGCCTGGGATTTCGGCTACATCGGCGCCGGGGAATTGCTGCGCCGCACCGGGGACACCCTGGCGGCCATGGAAAAGTTGGAACGCTACCGGGGCCATTTCTACAACTGGTACGACACGCGGACGCTCACGCCCCTTCGTCCCCAATACGTGTCCACGGTCGACAGCGGCAATCTGGCCGGCTGTCTGCTGACCTTGCAGGCGGGACTGGCCGAGCTCAAGGACCAGCCGGTGCTGTCCCCCCGCGCCTTGGCTGGGCTCGAGGATACCGTGCGGGTGCTGGCGGAACACGTCTCCGCCTCCCGCACCCCGGATATCGCCAGACAGGTGGTGCAGCTTCAAGACGCGCTGCGCGACGCCAGGCAGCAGGGCCCGCCAAGCCGCCTGACGGCCGTCGGCGCCGTACTGGCCACGCTCCAGAACATGGGGAATGGCCTGCTGGCCGGACTGCCCCGGGACGACGCCGTCGACGCCGTGCTGCAGGATTGGGTACAAGCCTTCACCCGGCAGGTTCAGGCCCTGCGGGAAGAGCTTCGCTTGTTCGCGCCGGGGCCGACTTCACCCGGGGACATCCCGATCCTGGCGATCTTGGCCGGGGAGGGCGCGCTCACCGCCGAAACGCCCCCCCAGGCCCGGGAAGCCCGGCGACGCCTTGGCGTCATCGACGATTTGCTGGAGCGCTGCCATGAATTGGCGACCATGGATTTCGCCTTCCTCTACGACACCTCGCGCGATCTGCTGGCCATAGGCTACGACGTGGGCGAACGGCGACGGGACCCGTCCTGCTACGATCTGCTCGCCTCGGAAGCGCGTCTGACCAGCTTCCTGCTCATTGCCGAAGGGCAGCTCCCGCAGAAGCACTGGTTTTCCCTGGGCCGTCTGCTGACGAGCCATGGCGGCGATCCGAGTCTGATTTCCTGGAGCGGCTCGATGTTCGAGTACCTCATGCCGCAGCTCGTCATGCCAAGCTATGCCAACACCTTGCTCGAACAGACCTGCCAGGCCGCCGTGTCGCGCCAGATCGAATACGGCCGGCAGCGCGCCGTGCCCTGGGGCATTTCCGAATCCTGTTACAACGCCGTGGACCTGAACCAGGCCTACCAGTACCGGGCGTTTGGCGTGCCCGGGCTGGGTTTCAAGCGGGGGCTCGGCGAGGATCTGGTCATTGCGCCCTACGCCAGCGCCCTGGCCTTGCTCGTGGCCCCACGGGAAGCCTGCCGCAACCTGGAGCGCCTCGCTTCCGAGGGATTCCAGGGCGCGTTCGGCTTCTACGAGGCGGTCGATTACACCCTCGCGCGCGTGCCCCGGGGGAAAAATCACGCTATCGTGCGGGCGTTCATGGCCCATCACCAGGGCATGAGCCTGCTGGCTTTTGCCCAGGCTCTGCTCGGCGAGACCATGCAACGCCGTTTCCTGGCCGCACCGTTTATCCGGGCGACCCAGTCGCTGTTGCAGGAGCGGGTGCCGAAAAACGCGGCCACACTGCTCCCGCACGCCGCCGAAGTGAGCGCCGCCGCCCGTCCTCCGGCCACGGAAGCGGGCGCGATCATGCGCGTTTTCACCGACCCGGATACGCCCCTGCCCGAGGTGCATCTGCTCTCCAACGGCAGGTACCATGTCATGGCCACCCATGCCGGCGGCGGTTACAGCCGCTGGCACGATCTGGCCGTCACCCGCTGGCGCGAGGACGCCACCTGCGATGACTGGGGCACGTTCATCTATCTGCGCGACAAAGACTCGGGGCGGTATTGGTCCAGCGCCCATCAACCCACGCGCCGCCCGGCCGAGCGCTACGAGGCGGCTTTCGTGCAGGCGCGGGCCGAATACCGGCGGCGCGACCAGGGCATCGAGACCCACACCGAGATCAGCGTCTCGCCCGAGGACGACGTCGAGATCCGTCGGCTCACGCTGACCAACCTGTCCTCGCACCCCCGGCATATTGAGGTGACGAGCTATGCCGAGGTCGTGCTGGCGCCGCAAAATGCCGACCTGTCCCACCCCGCGTTTAGCAACCTCTTTGTACAGACCGAGATCGTGCCTGAACGGCAGGCGATCCTGTGCACACGCCGGCGCCGTACGCCGGAGGAACAGACGCCGTGGATGTTCCACCTGTTCGCCGCCCCTGGCGTGGCTGCCGACGAACCCTCCTACGAGACCGATCGGGCCGCCTTTATCGGACGGGGGCGAACGGCGGCCAATCCCCTGGCTCTTTCCGAAGGCGGCCCGGCGGCGCTGTCGAATACCGCTGGCGCGGTGCTCGATCCCATCGTCGCCATCCGTCGTACCATAACCTTGTCCCCCGACGCTTCGGCGACCGTGCAGATCATCTCCGGCGTCGCGGACACGCGCGAGGCCGCCCTGGCCGTCATCGACAAGTATGGTGACCGGCACTTCGTCGAGCGGGCCTTTGAAATGGCCTGGTTTCAAAGCCAGGAAGTGCTGCGCCACCTGGGCGCGGCCGAAGCCGACGCCCAGGTCTACGGACGCCTGGCCTCCTGCGTCGTTTTCGGCAACGCCCTGCACCGCGTCGCGCCAAGCGTCATCGCCAGAAACCAGCTGGGACAGTCCGGGCTGTGGCGTTTCGCCATTTCGGGCGACCTGCCGATCGTCCTGGTGCGCATCGGCGACATGGACCGCATCGATCTGGTGGCACAGATGCTCGCGGCCCATGCCTATTGGCGAATGAAGGGACTGGCCTCGGACCTGGTGATCATAAACGAAGATTTCTCGGGCTACCGGGCGGTACTCCACGACCGGATCATGGGGCTTGTCCACGCCGGCCCCGAAGCGGCGATCATCGACCGGCCGGGCGGGGTGTTCGTGCGCCGGGCCGAGGAACTCTCCGAGGAGGACCGGGTGCTTTTCCAGACGGTCGCCCGAGTCGTGTTGAGCGATTCCGCCGAAACCCTGGCCGAACAGGTGGAACGCCGTCCGCCGGCCAGACGTTTGCCGGACCGGCTGGAGGCCCCGTCGCGTCAGGCCGCCGAACCGGTTTGGGCGCTCCCGGCGCGCGAGCGTATTTTGGAAAACGGCCTGGGAGGCTTCACGCCAGACGGCCGCGAATACGTCATCACCCTGGAGCCCGGCCAGACAACGCCCGCGCCCTGGGTCAACGTCATCGCCAGTCCCCACATCGGCACGGTGGTCAGTGAGTGCGGCAGCGCCTACACCTGGGCGGAAAATGCCCATGAATTCCGGCTGACCACCTGGCACAACGACCCCATCGGCGACGCCGGCGGCGAGGCGCTCTACCTGCGCGACGAGCGGACGGGGGCATTCTGGTCGCCGACGGGACTGCCCGCCCCGGGGCGATCCGGGTATGTCTGCCGGCACGGCTTCGGCTACAGCGTGTTCGAGCATGACGAGGGAGGCATCTTCTCGGAACTCTCCACCTATGTCGCCATGGACGCGCCGGTCAAATTCATGGTGGCGAGGCTGCGCAACCATTCGGGGCGCCCGCGCCGCCTGTCGCTGACCGGATACTTCGAACTGGTGCTCGGGGAGTGGCGTCACACCAACCTCCTGCACGTCGTGACCGAAAAGGATCCGCTGACCGGGGCGATTTTCGCCCGCAACGCCTATGGTCGGGAATGCGGCGGCCGGATCGTCTTTGCCCAGGTCAGCGAGCGGGAACGCACGGTGACCGGAAACCGGACCGAATTCCTCGGCCGAAATGGCACCTTGGGGATTCCCGCCGCCCTTGGCCGCAAGTTTCTCTCGGGCAAGACCGGGGCCGGGCTTGATCCGTGCGCCGCTGTCCAGACCCGCATCGAGTTGGCCGAAGGAGAAGAGCGGGAGATCGTCTTTCTCCTCGGCGTGGCCAGGGATGCCGACGAGGCGAGGTATTTCATCGAACGCTTCGGCGGCCCGGCCGGTGCGCGTCAGGCCCTGGAAACGGTGTGGGAACACTGGAACCGCACACTCGGCGCGGTCAACGTGGAGACGCCCGATCCGGCGCTCGATGTGCTGGCCAACGGCTGGCTCCTCTACCAGACGCTGTCGTGCCGGCTTTGGGGCCGTAGCGGCCTGTACCAGTCCGGCGGGGCCTACGGGTTCCGCGACCAGTTGCAGGACACCATGGCCCTGGTCCATGCCGCGCCCTGGCTTGCCCGCGAACAACTGCTGCGTTGCGCCGGACGACAATTTCCCCAGGGTGACGTGCAGCATTGGTGGCATCCGCCCAACGGCCAGGGGGTTCGCACCCATTTTTCCGACGATTATCTCTGGCTGCCCTACGCAACCGCCCGCTACGTGCTGACGACCGGAGACACGGGCGTCCTTGACGAGATTGTGCCGTTTTTGGAAGGCCGCGAACTCGATCCCAACGAGGAGTCGTATTACGACCAGCCGCAACGCTCGTCGGAAACGGCCAACCTCTATGCGCACTGTGCCCGGTCCCTCCGCCACGGGCTGCGTTTCGGCGCGCACGGCCTGCCGCTTATGGGGTGCGGCGACTGGAACGACGGCATGAACCGCGTCGGTCGGGACGGCCGGGGTGAAAGCGTCTGGCTGGCCTGGTTTCTGTACGAGAATCTCCAACTGTTCGCCGGTTTGGCGCACGGCCGGGGCGACGGAGCCCTGGCGGAAACCTGCGCGGCGCAGGCCTCCCTGCTGCGAGAAAACATCGAGGCCCAGGCCTGGGATGGCGACTGGTACCGCCGGGCCTACTTCGACGACGGCAGGCCGCTTGGCTCATCGGAAAACGAGGAATGCCAGATCGATTCCATCAGCCAGAGCTGGGCGGTCCTGTCCGGCGGCGGCGATCCCGGACGGGCCAGGCAGGCCATGGCGGCGGTGGATGCACGCCTCGTGGACCGCGACGCCCGGTGCATCAAGTTGCTCGCTCCGCCGTTTGACGCCTCGGACCTCGAACCAGGCTACATCAAGGGCTACGTGCCTGGGGTGCGGGAAAACGGCGGCCAGTACACCCATGCCGCGATCTGGGCCGCCATGGCCCTGGCCCGGCTGGGCGAGGGAGAGCGCGCCTGGGAGTACTTCTCCATGCTCACCCCGGTCAGTCACGGGAATTCTCCGGAGGCCACCGCCCGCTACAAGGTCGAGCCCTATGTCATGAGCGCGGACCTGTACGCCGCGCCGCCCCACATGGGCCGGGGCGGCTGGACCTGGTACACCGGGGCGGCCGGCTGGATGTACCGGCTGGCTGTGGAAACGCTGCTCGGCCTCACCCTGGAGGTGGACCGGCTGCGTATCGCTCCGTGCATGCCTGCGCAGTGGGATTCCTACAAAATCCACTACCGCCACCGGGAAACCGTGTATCATATCACGGTCAGGCGTCTTGGCGTAAAAGCCACCCGGGAAATCCAGGTGACCCTGGACGGCGTCATGGTCACTGAAACGATCGAGACGGGAGCGGGACGGGCGCAGGGCCTGATCCCCCTGGCGGATGACCACCGGGAACATCACGTCACGGTGGATTTGCGCTGAGGTCCTTGGCCGGTATCGGAAGAATGCAGCAAAGATATCCTGGCAGGATGGACAGGAAACGATTCATGTATTATATGATAAAGATATCCAATAACTGTGAAGAAATTGTCTAGAAAAGCCTCTCAGAAAGGTAACCAGGAAATTTTCGAGAAAGAGGCCGTTATGTATCACGCATTCAAACGCTGCTCTCAGCTAGCTGCTGCTTTCGCAGTCATTTTTCTTGTTTGTATATTCCCTGCACATTCAATGACGCTCCCTATCCATGGATCGGTGCTCAACAGCACCGAGACGTTCACCGGAAAGGCGACTGTGCATTTATGGGGTGATGGGAATTTGGCCCTCACGACAAACAAGGGGGTGACCTGCAAGGGCGATTTTGTCCATGCGTCACAGCAGAAAGGCAATGGCACGGTCACCTGCGAAGATGGCCGCCTGGGCTCCTTCGAGTTTGTCACGGCCGGGTTCTCTGGAACAGGCTCGGGGATAATCGGCACCGAGAATTTTCATTTCCGCATTGGAAAATAACAGGGCGCGGCTTCCCGATGGAAGCGCATCATGCGCACTGTAGGTCAACTAAATGGCTCAATCTCCGGGTTTCTACCGACCTTTTCTCCTGGCCATTTTCATGGCGGCGATCATCATCATGGCGACGCTTTTGTGGCCATTTCGACATGCCATGATCCTTGCCTTAGTCCTGGCCACGCTGATGCACCCTTTGCGGATGCGGTTGCCCCGCGTCATACGAACGCGGCGCTTTCTCGCCGCAACGGCGTTGACCCTGCTCACGATCCTGTTTGTCCTTCTGCCCCTGGCTGGCCTGGTGACCCTGCTGACCAGCGAGGCCGTCGCCTTCATCCATACGGCAATTACCTGGTTCAAGACCGGCGGGCTCGTCGAAGCCGTCGCCTGGGTCCACGCGCTTCCCCTGCCGGACTGGGCCAAAAGCTACCTTGACGTATCCTCCATTGATTTGCGCAAAATTGAGTCCTGGGCCTTGTCTTCCGGAGGAGACATCGGCCTTTGGTTCTTCGCGGCCGGCAAGGGGGTTGCCAGCATCGGACTGCAACTGCTCGTATTGGTCATGTTCCTTTTTTATCTGCTGGCCGAGGGGGAGCGTCTCACGGAGCTGCTGCGCAAGGCCTCGCCGCTTCGTCGGGACCAGGAAGACGCGATCATCGCCCGATTCAAGGCCGTGTCCCAGGCCGTGCTCCTAGGCGGTCTGGGCACCAGCGTGGTCATTGGGGCGGTCACCGGTATCGGGCTTTGGATCGCTGGGATCAGCCCCATTCTCTGGGGGGCCGTGGCCGTCATCGCTTCGCTCATTCCCGTAGTGGGCCTCAGCCTGATCATGCTTCCGGCGATTATATTCCTTATCGCCACAGGCTCGGTCAAAATGGCGATCTTCCTTGCGCTCTACTGGCTTGTGATCGTCAGTTCGGTCGACAACGTCGTACGCCCGCTTTTCATGCGCGGCACGGCGCGCATGTCCCTGGTCTGGGTTTTCGTCTCCATTATCGGCGGGGTGCTGATGTTTGGCCCCCTCGGCTTGTTGTATGGACCTTTGGCACTCAGCATCTCGTTTCTCTTCCTCGAAATATTTTTCGACGCCCAAAATGAGGCGGACGACACGGCATCGCCCGAACCATAACACCAGATTGGTGGAACGCGTTGAAATGGTGAAAAGGAGGGGACGGGAAAACTCTTCAGAAGTATGCCCTGGGCTTGGTGGTGCTGCGTTGCCGGCAGCAGACAGCGCGCTTTTACGCCGCCGGGCAGCCTCTCCCTTTCGGGATTCGGGGAAGCCGCCCGCGATGTTTCAGGTGCATTAGGCCCGCGAATAGGTGGCGACGTCTTCCTTGAACTCCTCGATCATGACTTCCGTAAGGGACGGCCTGAAGGCGGAGATGGCCTCGGCTATGATATCCGTTGTCACCGGAACGTTGGTCCGGCTCGCGCATTCCTTTTCAAAAGCGTGTTGGGCGACGATTTGAAAGAGGTATTCGAGATCGGCCGGAGTGAATTTCGTCGTCAAGGGCACGATGCGGTCCATATCGACAATCCCGGTGTTCATCTTCGCCAAATAGTATTCCAGTATGGTTCTTCTTCCGTCGTCATCCAGGGTGCCCACCGGAATGATGCAATCGAAGCGTCCGGGCCGCAGCAAGGCGGCGTCGAGTTGGCGGATGTAATTGGTCGCGCACACGAGCAACACCTTGTTGGCCTGGCTTTTTATAAGCGGCACCTGCTTGAGGAACTCGTTGGTGATGGACCTGTCGATCCGGTTGGCGCTATCCCTGCTGCCGGCGAACTCCTCGAACTCGTCAATAAAGAGGACGACCTCATCCAAGCCTCGTACTTTTTCCATTATTTCGCGAAGGTGCGCCCCTATCTTGTCCACGCCGTCGATCATGAGCATGCTTGGCGCGATTTCTATGAACCACCAGGCCAGCCTCCCGGCCATGGCCTTGACGAAGTGGGTCTTGCCGGTGCCGGGAGGCCCGAAAAAAATGATGGTCTTTGGCGGGATGACCCCGTGCTTCCGCGAGAGATCCCCTTCAATCAAGGGGAGGACAATCCTTTTTTGAATGAGCTGCTTGGGCGGCTGGGTGTCGGAGATGGTATCCCATATGTCCCGGCTGATGGTGCGCGCGCCCATTTGCACCAAAAGCTTTTCCTGGTTGTGCGTGGCGAGTTCTTCGTCCGTTCCAATGTTTTCGAGGAAGTCGTTGCAGGCGATCCTGAAACCGACATCCCGGTTCAGTCTTTCGGACAGTATCCACTTGTGTCGCATGATCTTTTGCCAAAGGTCGGTCGCGACGTCCGCATCGAATTTGGCGCCGCTGGCCTCGAAAATCTTGCTGCTGCACACCTCCGGGGCGGGGGATTCAAATATTTTATTATCCAAGATATCATCTCCTTGTTATAATATCTCCCCGTAAACGCTACGTCTTTGTGAATTATGGTCCAGCGATATGTCCCATGGCCAATAGGTGCTTACGGGAAAAACAAATCTGACGTTTCTGTATGTTTCGTATAATAAGACATTGTTAAATATTGTCACGGATATTTGAAAAAATTCCTGCCGCACTGACGGTGTTATCGCCTTGTTATGCCCTGACCATGAAACATTATTCAATTATTGCTTGTTTCAGTACGGACTTATCCAAGATGAAACTTTAGGCATTGCAGTCCGCTGTTTAATTTAAACTCGACTCCGATGAGTCGTTCTATTTCTGGGAGGGCAGGCCGCTCCTTGCTCTTGCGCCGCCTTGCTGTCGGGACTGGTGAAAGCAACCGAGCCATGAACGAGTGGCAAACGCATTCGGAGAACCCGCCTGCGGTGTTTCTCGGACGTGAGGGCTGGCAGGCTGGTCATGTGGGTGAAAGGCTTCCGGCAGTGTTGGCCACCCGGTTCGCTGGCCGGCGTTCAGGCCGCAGGAATGTTATGCGGCGGGGCAGGGGAGCACGACGGTTACCCTGGTCCCTTCGGCCTCGGAGGTGGTGAACTCGATGCGCCCACCGTGCGCCTTGGCGATGAGTTGAGCACTGTATGTCCCCAGGCCCGTACCGCAAGTCTTGCCGGACGTGGCGTATTTCTCGAAGAACCTGCCCCGGACGGCTTCCGGCACCGCACCGGCATTGTGGATGACAATGCGCAACGCACCCGGCACCGTTTGGCAGGCGATGGTGACGAGCCCCGCCTGCGGCGAGGCCTCCACGGCATTTTTCACCAGATTCATGAACATGTCTTCGAGGAGAAAGGCTTCCCCGCAGAGCTGCGGCCCCCCGGGCGAGCAATCCAAAGCCGTCGCCTGGAGAACGATGTCCACCTGGTTCTGTGAAGAAAGTACGGCCAGGGACTCTTTCACGGTGTCGAGAATTTTATAGATTTCAACCGGCGTTGAGATCGGTGTGTATTCGTCTTTCTCCATTTGCCGTAAGGGTTCTGCGGAATTGATAAGATGGATCACCTGCCGAATGCCAAGCAAGATTTGCGGAAACGCTTGCATCATGGAGATATCGTTTACCTCATCCACGACCAACTGCGCCAGGCTGAAAAGATTTATAAGGGGACTCTTGATATCATGCTGAATGATGCGCTCGACGTTCTCGCGAAATTCCTCCTCCTGCTTGCGCTCTGTGATGTCATGCACCACGATGCGGCATACGGAAACGCCTTCGGCATCCTGGGCGATGGTGGCCGCCAGTTGCACCCATAATTCGCCTCCATCCTTTTTCCTCAAGCGCAACTCGTAGGCGACCGGCACGGAGGTCTCGAAAAGTTTTTTGCGTCGCTGGTAATAAAGGTCCTGGTCTTCCTTGTGAATAAACCGGGTCCAAGGCTTCCCGACCAATTCTCCCCGGGGGAGGCCAAGCATCGTTGCGATGGTGAGATTGCCTTCCAGGATCAGCCCTGGCTCGCTCACCGTGCAGTATCCGACCGGAGCGAGGTCATAGAGATCGAAGTAGCGCGCCCGGGCGGCGTCCAGTTCCACCTGGGCCCGGCGCAACTCCTCGTTTTGCATCTCCAGCTCGATCTGATGCACGCGCAGCTCGTGGAGCGCCTGCCGCATTTCCTCGGAGGTAAGATTTTGCTCGTTTACCGTAGCGTCCGCCCGCGCCAACGCTTCGGCTTGGCGTCGCAGCTTATCCGTCATGGGCCGGGCCTCCTCTGGACAAGGCGTTGCGTGACCGCCATGGCGTAGACATGCCCGGCCGCGTCGGCCAGGAAGCTGGCCGTGAGCCATACGGACAAAGCCCGGCCCGCCTTGGTCAGGCGTCGCGTTTCATAGGGCCCCGGCAGGTCGCCCGCCGCCACCCGCCGCATGTTCTCCAGTTCCTGCGTCTGGATATCCTCCGGAATCATGTCCCTGATGTGCATGGCCGAAGCCTCGTCCTCGGTCCAGCCGAAAAGGCGCTGCGCCGAAGGATTCAAGGCAAGGATATACCCGTCCAGGTTCAGTACCACAATGGCGTCCTGCGAGTCCCGCGCAATCCCAGCCAGGCGGAGCTGGTCATGGGCTTCCCGCAACAGCGCATGCGACTTCTTCATCTCGGTGATGTCGACAAAGGTGAGCACCGCCCCCTCAATCACGTTGTCCAGTGTTCGGTAGGGCAGAATCCGCATCGTGTACCATTTCCCTTCCGCCGTCTGCACTTCCAACTCTTTGGGGATCAGTGTCGCCAGCACCGATTGCACGTCGGCAACCAGGCTGGAATAGCCCACCATGTTGGAAACGATGTGGCCAACGGGGCGCCCGATATCGACCTGAAGCAGATTGATGATCCGGGTGGCGGCCGGGGTGAAACGCAGGATGCACAGCCGATGGTCCACGAAGATCGTGGCGATGCCCGTCCCGGCAAGCAGGTTGCTCATGTCGTTATTGGCCTGCGACAGGTCGATCAGCTTGTTTTGTAGCTCGGCGTTGACGGTGGCCAACTCCTCGTTGACGGATTGCAATTCCTCTTTTGATGTCTCAAGCTCTTCATTCGAAGATTGCAGTTCCTCATTTATGGATTGCATTTCTTCATTGGAAGATTTGAGTTCCTCATTGGATGTCTCCAACTCCTCGATGGCGGTCTGGAGATATTCTTCCTTGGCGCGCAGTTCCTGCCGGAGCGCTGCGACATCGGCATCATTCGTCTTGCCCGGTTCGCCCGCCCCTTCACCGGATTTCGGAAGGACGGGCTGTTGCGTCTGCTCATGGTCCACATGCGGCACGCTCTCCAGGATGACCAGATACAGGGGCGCGTCGAGAACCACGGCCTGGCCTGTCGTCACCGAGCAAACCGTCAGGTCGACCGACGTGAAATTGCCATTGGTTTTCACGCGAAGCGCCCGGCTACGGACGGTTTCCCTGGATGACCGAGCCTTGTGCAGGGCCGTGCTCAATTCCCGGCGCAACCCTTCCCGCGCCATCTTGAGGATGTTGTTAACGCCGGCTTCCCCTGGCGCGGGTTCCAGATATTGGCCCGTGCGTCCATGAAGATAGAGGATGTCGCCACGGGCGTTGACCAGCACGCCCGACAGGGCGATCTGCCGCAACAGGGCCTGTTCGGTCAGTTCACGCAAGGGCAGTTTCGCGGGATCGGCCTCCTTGGTGGCAGACCGGGGGAGCGATGCGTCCAGCGCCATAAGGGGGGGCAGAAACCGGCCCACGGCCAGGAGTTGTCTGCCATGCAGGTCATCCTTGCGCTGATATATCTTCAGCTTGCGATCCAGGACGGCAAAAAGATCCCCCAAATCCCCCACCGTTTCCGAAGTGCCCAAAAAGAGAAAACCTCCGGGAGCCAATGCGTAATGGAAAAGGGGGATGAGTTTTTTTTGCAGTTCCCCTCCCATGTAGATGAGGAGATTGCGGCAGAGGATGCAGTCGAGTTTGGAAAAAGGGGGGTCTTTGATCACGTCCTGCTCGGAAAAAACCAGCATGTCGCGGATGCTTTTGTGGATGCGATACGCGCTGCCGTCGGCTTCGGCCGTAAAAAAGCGGGCCAGCCGTTCCGGCGAGACATCGGCGGCGATGCTGGCCGGATACAGTCCGCTTCGGGCCGTGGCGATGGCTTGGCGGTCAATGTCGGTGGCAAAAACCTGCACCATGAAACGTTGCTGCGTCGTCTCCAGATACTCCTGCAGGAGGATAGCTATGGAATAGGCCTCCTCTCCGGTGGAGCAGCCCGCTGACCAGAAGCGGACCAAGGAACCAACGGGCTTGTCGGCAAAGAGCTTCGGGAGAACCTGCTGCTCAAGCGCCTTGAACGCCTCGGGATCGCGGAAGAAGCTGGTCACGCCAATGAGCAGGTCACGAAAAAGGGCTTCCACCTCTGCCGGGTTCTGCTGCAAATAGCGAAGATAGGCATCCATCACGGCGATCTGATGCACGGCCATACGCCGTTCGATGCGGCGGTGAATGGTGCTCGGTTTGTACTGGGAAAAATCGTGCCCTGTTTGGGCGCGCAGCAGAATGCATATTTTGCGCAATGCGTTTTCGGTCGTATGCCTTGGCGCGGACACCGTCTGCGGGGGGGGGCCAAAAGCATGAGCCACATAGGCGCTGATCTGGGCGGGCATTTCGGCCGGCGGCAACTCGTAGTCCACGAGGCCAGTGGCGAGGGCACTTCGCGGCATGCCGTCGTACTCGGTTGTGGCGGGAGCCTGGGCAATGACCATGCCGCCCTCGCCCTTGATGGCCCGGACTCCCTGGGCGCCGTCGCTGCCGGTGCCCGAGAGCACGATGCCGATGGCCCGCTCGCGCAGTCCCTGGGCCAGGGAGCGAAAGAAGAAGTCGATGGGCAGGCGTTGCCCCCGTGGCGCGGCCGGTTCCATGAGCTGGAGCCTGCCGCCCAGAAAGGCCATGTCGCGATTGGGCGGAATGATATAGGCGCAGTTAGGCTGCACCTCCATCCCGTCCTCGACCTCGAAGACCTGCATCCGGGTATAGCGGCGGATGAGTTCGGTCAGCAGGCTCTTGTGGTCAGGGGCCAGATGTTGCACCAGGACAAAAGCCATTCCCGGGTCGGACGCGGCGGGCATGCCGGAAAAAAAGGCTTCGAAAGCCGCCAATCCTCCGGCCGAAGCGCCAATGCCCACGATAGGAAAGCGCGCCTCGGGCCCCGAGGCGGATTTCGTTTCGGCCCTGTCGATCATTGGCTGGGCGGCTTGTTGCGGCTGCGGTACGGCCTTCTTCTTTGTCATGATGAGAACTCTCCGTGCTCATTTAATTGTACCCGTTCCACTCTTGTCTTGCGAGGGAAACCTGGGATCACCTCCTTCCCGTGCAACGCCTCCATCCTGGTATAACCAGAAGTGACACCAGACTTATTCCTCTTGCATTCCAGGCAGCGTCTGTGAGTGACGGGCAATGGGCGGATTCTCATCGTTTCATTCCTGGGGTAAAAGCATAAACCCCGCCTTGATTCAATGGTCGCGCGCGATTCCCTGCCAGATCGATCCCCTTGCCCCATTTCATCTGAGCCAACCGGAGACCCACCTGCCGCGCGGCGGGGTCATGGGCGCTGCAAACGATCTGGTCACCCATGTCACGGATCAAGCCGCCACTGGCCAGAGTGAAGATGACCGTGCCTTTGGAATCGATCGCGTAGGTGAAGCCCTGAAGGGGCTTGGAAGCCAATCCATTCTCCGCATCCAGCCCTGAAAGATACCGCATGCGGGCTACGGAAAGGAGAGTGCGCTTTTCTTTTGGCTGAAGCTGTGATTCACCAAGGATCGCACGCTTGCGCTCCTCCCAGGTGCCACGTGCGAAGTGCCTGCGGCTCGAACTCCAGTTGTGGAGCACTTCACCGTGTTCGGGTTCGACAGCTTTCTTCCGTGATCGCAGAACGGCCAGGGCAGCCTCGTTGCCGTGCTCGGCCTCCCCTCGCAGGAAGGTGCTCCAGGAGGAGTAGGGAAAGGCCTCTCGGAGCTTTTCGTGTCTCCCATCGATTTTTCGGCCAAGCTGGCGTCTGAGCTTTGCCTCGTGCTGTCTGGCTTCTTTGAGCAGATAGTAGCGGTCCCGCTTGGTCAGAGTCATTTTCCCAATCTCCTGGAGCTGACGTTTCCAGGTCCGCTCGATTGTTTCCAGGTGCAACGCCCTTTCTTCGCGAAGGGCTGATCGTGCTTTTCTCCGCTCGGCCATGTAGGTCCGATACTCGGCAAACAGTTTGTCGCGCTCTGGGCTTTGCCGCTGTAACGGCTTGGTCTGGTAGCGGTCATTGGATTCTATCACATCGACAGCTACGCCGGCCGGCTGAAACCGACCGAGGTGTTTTTCCAGATTTCCCTTGGCCAAGCTTTGGGCCAGACTGCTGGCCTTGATTGTGTGTTTGCCGTGACGGTCCTTGATGACCAGTCCGTTGCCGTGGGGCTTGATCTCCAGACCATGCAGGGCCAGGGCTTGGTGCAGGCCCTGCCAGTCTACAACTCCTTCCAGGCTGGCCAGGATGCTTTCGCGAAAGTCCTTGGCGTAGCGCTCGAAGGATTGCTGCCCGGTATGAGCTTCCAGCGTGGCGGCTCCGTCGCCGAGGGGCTGTGCCGGACCCTGGTTTTGGCCATGGTCTATGGCCAAGCCGAAGCGTTTCTCCAGCTCGCGGCAAACGCGGTCCCGGGTGTGATAATCCCGGAAGGGGTCGTGCCGGGTCAGCTTCTCCGGGTGGATCATATTGAAGGCCACATGCATGTGCAGATTGGCCGTGTTCTTATGGACCCCACAATGCCGCTGGTGTTCTTCGAAGCCCAAGGCCTTGGCCAGTTCGGCCTCGATCTCCTTTAGCACCTTTGGCGTCAAAGTGTCCTCGTCGTCGGGCCGGAAGCTCACGATGAGATGATAGGTCTTCTCCTTGGTGGTACGGGTGTTCAGGTCCTGGGTGTCCGTGACCTCCTGGATGGCCAGGGCATAGTCATCGCCGGCCCAGCAGCCGGCGCTCCAAGCCATCAGGCATTTCTCTCCGTCGCGGCTGGCGTCGGCAATGTAATTGGCCAGACGACGGTAATTGTCGTTTTCAGGCTTTCTGTGAATGCGCCGGCTGATCATGTTTCGCGCTCGCGCTGGTCAGATGCTGGCTATGGCGGCCTTGAGTTCCCGTTGTCGGGCTTCGATTTCCCAGAGCACCCGCCGGACTTCCTGGTGCAGGGCCACAAGCGGCCGATCCTTCTCGGACAGGCACAGCTTGAAAAGACCTCCCAACCGACCGAGGTCGGCGTTGATCCTGAGCAATTCACGGCGGGCTCTCTGGTTTTCCAGGCTTGGGACTGGCTGCCCAAGGCAGACGCGCTTGGCGAAAGTGGAAAGAGAAAGACCGGTTCTATCGGCGCTCTCGATGATTTTTTCGTATTCCTCTGGAGTCAAATAGGTTTTCAGCACTGCCTTTTTCGAGGGCATGAGGTTCTCCAGGCCGGAGGTCTTGTGCGTTGAGCCGTCAGGCGAATAAGCTAGCCCCGCAGGGCAGGACGTGAAGAAGGCCGACGAAGGTGGGCCTACTTCACCTGTCCTGCCTTCAGACGCCGTTATTCCGTACTACATCTTTTGTGCATTTTCCTAGCCCGTACAATTTCATTCCACTAATTTAAACATGACTCCATAAATTAAGGCTAAAGCAGCATTGGTCGCCAGCAAAGATCAATTCAAGACGATGTTGGCTTGATTTTAACGGTATTTATATCAATACAAGAACATTGGATCCAGTAAATCTTAAAAACAAATAAGCCTAGCTTGCTGTCTATACAAACTACAGCTTAACAAGTTTTCTTTGAATGGCATATTTCAATTTTTGCTTTTGATTTTTATGCCCGACACGTGTGAGCCAACCTAGCGACACTTATTTCAAACACCCATGGCCTGAGCAGATGGCAGCTGGCCCCAAAAATGCCGGACGGCCCTATTCGGACCGCTCAAGAGGAAAAGAGTTCACGCCAGATACGAGGGTAGTGCGCCCAATAGAAAACAACCAACGCGATGCGGAGGTTGGAAGCGCGCGAGAAGACGCTTGGCTACTGTTCTAACCCTGGACTGTAGCCTGGCGGGTAGCCCAGGGTCTCGTTTGTTCGCCGCTGGGCTGCCTGGACGTCCAGACCAACTCGGACATGGCTCGCCCAGGTGGCGTTCCAGAGGGCGATACGTTGCTCTCTGGATTTCCCGCCCTGACGACGCTTGAATATGGGCTGCGCCCCGGCCACCACCCGGCGCATGAAATCCGCCAGCTTGCGGTGGGCTTTTTGCGCCTTGCGGCGAAGCGATTCCGAGGCCCTGGCTCGTTCCCGTCGTAGCATCGGTCCCAAGCCCAACCATTCAAAAAAAGCTGTGGTGATGACGCGGATGGCCCGGCAGCCGAAGTACCGGCCTTCGTCGCTTCGTCCCCTCGGCTGGGTCACCTTCATGAAGCCGGCTTCTTTAAGCTGCCTGATGGCCCGCTCACACCGACGATGTCCGAGGCCGGAATCACGGACGATAGTCTTCATGTCGATATCGATGAAGCCGTTGGCCAGGGTCGGCACGCCGAGGCACAGGGATGCCAAGTCGAGGTGGGAGAGTAGCGTCTCCAAGACTACGAGACATGCCTCGCGGCGTTCGCTCCGGATTGTGCGGTTGCTCTTGGTCAGCAGTGGTGGGCATTTCTTGGGATGGTCATACCAGAACTTGGTTCGCTCGGCGGCCAAGGAGAGGATGCGAGGCAAGCCGCCCTTGCCCTTTCGGATCGGGCTGGCGGGAGTTAACAAGGGCCGTTTGGGGTCATGCCCGCAGCGGTTCCCGCCCGATTGGCCGGCCGAGGAAAAAATTAATTCGGGCGCACTGCTCATGCTGCCGCTCTCCGGGCAGCCGAGATTTTCGGATCGAGGGTAGCAAGGGTAGCAGGGGCGGAAAGGGTATCAAGGGGAGTAGCGTCGTCAGGGTAGCAATGGGGTAGCAAAAACGACAAAGGCCCTACCCCGTTTCCGAGGTAAGGCCTTGAAATCTCTGGAGCCAGCGAGGAGACTCGAACTCCTGACCTGCTGATTACGAATCAGCTGCTCTACCAACTGAGCTACGCTGGCAATGAGATGGACGGTCTTCATACCTGCTGGGGGGAGGTGCGTCAAGCCTGTCGTGAGCTCGGTGTCGTGAGCTCGGTTTCCGGTCGCCCGCCGCCATGGGGGCGGGGCGCTTGCCCGGCCGGGACAGCCTGCCGTTCCGCCAGGCGTGTGGTGCTGATTGACGAATCCTCGGAAACCCGGCAATGCATGCGTCATGCGAGGGAATTTGCTGCGCTTTGTGGTTATGGCGGGCATGGTCCTCGGGGGGCTCGTCTGGGCTGGCGTGGTCGTGGCCAGGGCCTCCGATATCGTGGCGACCACTCGGGAGATCCCCGGCATTTTGCGCCCGGTCCGGGTCGGCGGCGATCGCGATTATCCACCCTATGAATTCCTGGACAAGGACGGCCAGCCGGCCGGCTTTAACGTCGATCTGACCCGGGCCGTGGCCGAGGTCATGGGCATGCAGGTGGAGTTCCGCCTCGGGGCCTGGGCCGGCGAGCGGCAAGCCCTCATGGACGGCGACTTGGATGCCTTGGAGGGCATGACCTATTCCGACGCGCGCGCTCAGGTCCTGGATTTCGCGCCCCATACCATCGTCAATCATGCCATCTTCGCCCGACGCGACACTCTGCCCGTGGCCAGCCTCGACGACCTGGCCGGCAAGAAGGTCATCGTGCACCGGGGCGGCTACATGCACGACACCCTGGCCGCCAAGGGCTTTGCCAAGGACCTGATTTTTTCCGACACCCCGGCCGACGGCCTGCGGCTCCTGGCCTCGGGCCAGGGCGACTACGCCGTGGTGGCCATCCTGCCCGGCACCTACATCATTCGCGAAAACAAGCTCGACAACATCCAGCCCGTGGCCCGCACCGTGGCCACGGTGCGTTACGGCTATGCCGTGAAAAAGGGCAACGAGGCCTTGCTCGCCCGGTTCAGCGAAGGCCTCGCCATCCTGCGCGAAACCGGCCGCTACCAGGCCATTCACGACAAATGGCTCGGCGTGCTCGAAAACGTCCGGCTCAGATGGCAGACCATCGCCGCCTACGTGGGGGCGGTGGTCACGCCGCTTCTGGCCCTGCTCGGCGGGTCCATGCTCTGGACCTATTTCTTGCGCCGGCAGGTTGCCCAGCGCACCCAATCCCTGACCCAGGCCCTGGATGAACTGTCCCGCAACCAGCGCCAGCTCGTCCAGGCCGACAAAATGGCCGCGTTGGGGACCCTGGTTTCGGGCGTGGCCCATGAGGTCAATAACCCCAATGGCCTCATTTTGCTCAATATCCCTATCCTGCGCAAGGTCCAGACCGATGTGGCCCGCCTGCTCGACGCAGTGGCGGAGCGGGAAGGGGAGTTCACCCTGGGCGGTATCACGTACAGCCGCATGCGCCAGGAAGTGCCGCGCATGCTGGAGGAGATGCAGGACGGGGCGCTGCGCATCAAGCGCATCGTCAACGACCTCAAGGATTTCGCCCGCCGGGAGGAAGGGGCGGGCAAGGTGCTCATCGACGTGAACGACGCCTCGCGCAAGGCCGTGCGCCTGGTCGAGGCCACCATCCGCAAGCACACGGACTCTTTCAGCGCCCGCTACGAGGAGGACCTGCCCCTGGTCTGGGGCAATTCCCAGCGCATCGAGCAGGTGGTGGTCAACCTCGTGCTCAACGCCTGCCAGGCCCTGCCCGACAAGAACCGGGTGATCGAAATCACCACCCATCACGACGCCGCGGCCGGCAAGGTGGTCTTGTGCGTGCGCGACGAGGGCGTGGGCATCGCGCCCGAGCATCTGCCCCATCTCACCGATCCCTTTTTCACCACCAAGCGCGACACGGGCGGCACCGGGCTCGGCCTGTCCGTTTCCGCCGGCATCCTCAAGGAACACGGCGGCGGCCTGACCTTCGAATCCGTCCAGGGCCAGGGGACCGTCGTCTGTCTGGAACTGCCCGTGCCCCAGGAGGACCCGTCCGCGTGACCACCGCCCTGTCTCCCGCTTTCGGCATCCTGCTCGTGGACGACGAGCCGGCTTGGCTGCGTTCCCTGTCCCTCACCCTCGAGTCCGCGGCCGGAATCACCAACACGTTTCTGTGCCAGGAAAGCCGCGACGTCCTGCCGCTTTTGGAAAAGGGCGGCATCGGCCTGGTGCTGCTCGATCTGACCATGCCCGGCCTGTCCGGCGAGGAACTCCTGGCCGCCCTGGCCGAACGCCATCCGGACGTGGCCTGCATCATCATCAGCGGCGTAAGCCAGCTCGACACGGCCGTGCGCTGCATGAAGCTCGGGGCCTTCGATTACTACGTCAAGACCGACGAGGAGGACCGCATTGTCGGCGGCGTGCTGCGGGCCATCCGCATGCTCGAACTGCGCGACGAGAACCGGGCCGTCAAAAGCCGGCTCGTGGCCGGCGGGCCGGCCCATCCCGAGGCCTTTGCCGGCATTGTCACCCGGTCCCGGGCCATGCTTTCGGTGTTTGCCTATATCGAGGCCGTGGCCCCGAGCCCCCAGCCCCTGCTCATCACCGGCGAATCCGGCGTCGGCAAGGAGAATCTGGTCCGGGCCGCCCATGCCGTCAGCGGTCGGCGCGGTCCCTTCGTGGCCGTCAATGTGGCCGGGCTCGACGATGCGGTGTTCGCGGACACCTTGTTCGGCCATGTCCGGGGGGCCTACACCGGGGCCGAGGCCCCGCGCAAAGGCATGATCGAGGAAGCGGCCGGGGGCACGCTGTTTCTCGACGAGATCGGCGACCTGTCCGTCGCCTCCCAGGTGAAGCTGCTGCGCCTGCTCCAGGAGGGCGAATATTATGCCCTGGGCAGCGATCAGCCCAAGCGGTTGCGCGCCCGGGTCATCGTGGCCACCCACCGCGATTTGGCCGCTGACGAGGCCGCCGGCCGGTTTCGGCGCGATCTCTATTTCCGGCTGCGCACCCACCACGTGCATATCCCGGCCCTGCGCGAGCGCAAGGAGGATATCGAGCCGCTGCTGGCCCATTTTCTGGACGAGGCGGCCGCGTCCATGGGCAAGTCCCGGCCCACGCCGCCGCCCGAACTGGCTGGTTGCCTGGCCACCTACGCCTTTCCCGGCAACATCCGGGAACTACGCGCCATGGTTTTTGACGCCGTGAGCCTGCACACCGGGCGCATGCTGTCCATGAAGAGCTTTCTTTCCGCCATGGGCCGGGTCCAGCCTTGTCCGGCCGCGCCGCCGCCCAACCCCTTTGCCGCCTTCGCGCAGTTGCCGACCTTTACCGAGGCGGCCCGGTTCCTGGTGGACGAGGCCCTGGCCCGCTCCGGCGGCAACCAGACCCTGGCCGCGCGCCTGCTCGGCATCTCCCAACCGGCGCTCAGCAAACGCCTCAAGCACGCGGCCGCCCA